>ERZ808270.440-NODE-440-length-24224-cov-5.201829_pt1 | contig 24224 bp, 14 predicted proteins | sample MGYA00521082_ERZ808270 | MGnify/ENA primary metagenome ERZ808270 (study PRJEB31516, sample SAMN03275594) | gut metagenome | biome: mammalia-associated habitat; material: feces | host: Papio cynocephalus | place: Kenya | collected 2012-07-27 ... | reverse complement strand
CCGCACGTGGGGCGGAATCTGCGCGAGATACGGCGGCGACGAATTTGCCGTGATGCAGGAACTCACCGCCGATAAAAGCCCCGCGGAGCTGTGCAAAAAGATAGAAAACACGGTATCGCAGCGCAGCGAAAAAGCCGGGCTTGCCTGCACGGTGAAAGTCAGCGTGGGATATGCGGAATTCAATAAAGACGCGGCGACGGCGCAGGAACTGATCAATTTTGCCGACGAACAGATGTACAAAAAGAAAGCGAAAAACCGTAAAAAAGCGTTTTAAGAGGTAGTTATGAACGCAGAAAACAGCAAAACGCAACCAAATAACCGACGAAAAGACGAATCGCCGCTGAAAAACTTGTTCCGGCGAAAAGAAGAACTGCTGCTGAGAAGATTGTTCCGCGAGCGTTTTCTCGGCGTGGTGTATCTCGATTGCAAAACGCAGAAGCTCGGCGTTTACGACGAGCAGCTCACGGGGAAAATCGCGGAATACATGAACGCGGACGGCGGCTTTTACAACGAAGAGGCGGCGCGCGTCGTGCGCGAAAAATTATGCCGCGAACACCCGGAAGCCATGCTCCGGAAGCTGACGTTCGAATCGCTGCAAAGCGAACTGGAAAACCGCAGCGTATACGAAGCAGATTTCTACATACCGGGCGCGGACGGCAACCGCGTTTACATTCGCGTTTCTTTCGAATACGAGGACGAATCGGAAGAGCGGATTATGATTTTCGCCGAAAACGTAACGAAGCTGATTTCCGGCGAAATCGATCCCCTCACGGGCAGTTACAACTCCACGGGGTTTTACAAGCGCATCGAAGAATGGATTGCCGATCACCCCGGCAGGCGGTACCGTCTGCACCTTTACGATCTGGATTATTTCAAAGACATCAACGGCGTGTACGGGCATGAGCTTGCCAACCGTCTGCTTCGCGACATCGGCGAATACATGAAGCAGTACGATACGCCCGATTCGTTTTCCGCGCACCTGAACGCCGATCACTTCGCCCGGTTCTGCGCCGACGACGGCATGTCCGTACCCGATTGCTATAATAAGTTCGTGCAGTGTTTCAGCTCGTATAATTTAAGCATACCCATCAACATGCACATGGGCGTATACGATTTATACGAGGACAATAAGGATCCCTCCGTAATGTCGTACAAAGCGCAGCTGGCTCTGCAGGAAATCAAAAGCGATATGAACAAGCGCATCGGCTATTACGAACACGGCATGCGCGATCGCGAAACGGACCGCCTGCAACTTTTAAAAGACGCCGAATCGGCAATCCGCAACGAAGAATTCGAAGTGTGGTTTCAGCCGCAGGCAGATTACGCGCATCACAGATTTTTCGGCGCCGAAACACTGGTACGGTGGCGGCACCCCACGCGCGGCTTTCTTTCGCCCGCGGAATTTATTCCGCTGCTTGAAAAAAGCAATTATATCGGCAAAGTAGATTTGTACGTCATTAAAAAAACGTGCGAATATATGCGCAGGTGGCTGGATCTTCTGCCCGAAGCGCCTTTCACCGTCTCGGTGAATCTTTCCCGAAAAGACGTGCTGAACCCGCTGTTTTCGGGCGAAATGGAAAACATCGTGGAAAAATACGGCGTCCCGCGCGAACGGCTGCGCCTTGAAATTACGGAAAGCGCGTACATGCAGGACGGCGAATGTCTCGATAAAGAAGTCGCCGCGCTGCGTGAACGCGGGTTCGCCGTAGAAATCGACGATTTCGGCGCAGGCTATTCCTCTCTGAATTCGCTGAAAGACATGAACTTCGATAAGCTGAAGCTGGATATGAAATTTCTTTCGCAAACCAGCAACGCCGCCAAAGGAAAAATCATTCTGTCGTCCGTGATACAAATGTCTTTAAGTCTCGGCGTGCCCGTGATTGCCGAGGGCGTGGAAACGAAAGCGCAGGCGGACATGCTGCTTTCGTTCGGCTGCGAAGAAATGCAGGGCTATTATTTTGCCAGACCGATGCGCGCGGAAGATTTCGGCAATCTTCTTCTCGGCAAAACTTCTCTGCCGAATCTTTGAAGCTCTGCGCATACTCCCATATGAAAAACGCCCGCGGAAGCAAACTTTCCGCGGGCGTTTTTCAGATTCGCTCTATTTTCAAAACTTATTTTTCAATCAGGTCGAGAAATTTAAACGTTCTGCAATCCACAAGTCCTCTGTCCGTAATTCTCACTTCGGGCAGGCAGGCAAGCGACACGATAGACATCGTCATGAACGGCGAAGGCAGCGTGCAGCCAAGTTCTTTCCAGGCGTTTTCCAGCACTTTCACTTTTTCTTCCATTTCTTCCACGGGAACGTCGTTCATCAGTCCCGCCACGGGCAATTCCACAAGTCCCAGAATTTTCCCGTTCTTCACGGCAACCAGCCCGCCGCCGCAATCGATCAGCGTGTTTACGGCAAGCGCCATATCGTCATCGTTCGTCCCCACCACCAGCAGGTTATGCGCGTCGTGCGCCACCGTCTGCGCAAGGGCGCCGTCCTTGATTCCGAAGCCGCTGATAAACCCTTTGCCTACGTTGCCCGTTCTGTGATGCCGTTCAAACACGCAGGCTTTCATAATGTCTCTCGCGGGGTCGGCTTTCAGTTCGCCGTTCACAGCCGTCATTTCCACCACTTTATCCACCGTGCTCGTCTTTGCGGGAATCACTTCTATCACGTGCGCTTTTACGGTGCCTTCCGCCGCGATTTTCAACGCGCTTTCGTCGATTTTATCCAGATTCACCGAATGTCTGTATTCTTCGGGATAGGAATAGCTGCCTCTTTCGAAAAGCGCTTTTCCTTTTTCGGCAACCAGTTCGCCGTCGATGAACACCTCGTCCACCACGCACTTTTCCAGATCGGAAATCAGCACCATGTCCGCGCATTTCGAAGGCGCGATCGAACCGAGCTCCGCCGCCAGCCCGAAGCACTCGGCGGTGTTGATGGTAACCATCTGAATCGCCGTTACGGGGTCGAATCCCTCTTCCACCGCGCGCCGCACCAGATGATCGAGATGCCCGCTGCTTACCAGCGTGTGCGGATGCGAATCATCCGAAACAAGGCACGCGAAACGACTTTCCACGTTATGCTTCGTTACCGCCTTGCCCACTTCTTCCAGATCGTGCCAGGCAGATCCTTCGCGAAGCTGCGCGTACATGCCTCTGCGCATTTTTTCCAGCGCGGATTGCTCCGTCGTGGATTCGTGGCAGCAGGAAATTCCCGCGGCGATATACGCGTTCATCATCGCGCCCGTTTCGGGAATCGAAAAATGCCCCGTAACCGTCTTTCCCGCTTTCAGCGTTTCCCCCACGATATCGTGCGTGTGCTTGTCCGAATTGACGATGCCGGGGAAATTCATCATTTCGCCGAGCCCCGCGCACTCCTTCCACTTCATCGTTTCCGCAACGTCCGCAGGGTGAATTTCGGAACCCGTATCTTCGAAGCCGGGCACCGCGGGCACGCAGGAAGGCGTCGTCAGCATGGCTTTCAACGGCGTCGTTTCCGCGTCTTTCAGCATACATTTCACGCCGTCCAGCCCTTTCACGTTGCATATTTCGTGCGGATCGAAAAAGATGCCGCTCGTTCCGTGCGGAATCACCGCCCGCGCATACTCTCCCGCCGTCAGCATGGAAGATTCGATGTGCATGTGCCCGTCCATAAACGCCGGAGCCAGATATTTGCCCGTTCCGTCGATGACTTTCGTATTTTCGCCCACCGAAGCGGAAACGTCGCCGATCGCGGCGATTCTGCCCATCGATACGGCTACGTCGTACCCTTCGAGAATCTCATGCGTGCATACGTTGATCAGTTTTGCGTTTTTGATTACAAGGTCGGCTTTTTCTCTGCCGAGCGCTACGGCAGAAAGCTTGCGGGTGCATTCCCAGAGCGGAAATTTACAGAACGTGTTTATCATGGTTGCCTCCGAAGTAAAATAGAATGATACCTGTATTATACTATTATTTTTTTGTTTTGGCAAATTTCCGAAGCCCGAAAAATCGGATTTTTCCCGAATTTTTATAAAAAATCCGCGAAATTTTCCAGCAAAAAACAACGGCAGGCGCATAATCCGCCCGCCGCCGTTTTCTTTTATTTTTCTGTGCGCTTACGATATTTCCGAAACAATCGTCGTCATCGTTCCGTCCGCCGTTCCGATCTCCGCGCCGCCCGTCCGCCGCATCCCGTACGGAAGTTCCGTCCGCGCGGCAATCCCTTCCGGAATCGTTACCGTCCAGGTAAACGTATCGTCCGCCTCGTTATACTCCCACGCCGATACAATCGTTCCGCGCACGCTTTTATAGGAAACGTAAATATTTTTCAGCTCCCTGAAAAAATACGGCTTGATAACGATTTCTTCGAATCCCGCTTTCACGGGCTTGATTCCGCCGAGGTATTCGAAGAACCAGCGCGTCGCGTTGCCCACGGCATAGTGATTCAGCGAATCTCCTATGCCCACGCGCGCTTCCCACGATTCCGTCGTCGTACCGCACCCCGCCGTATCTATCATATTCAGCAGAGAGGGATATTCCTTGTTCGTTATCATTTTCAGCGCGTCCGCCGCATACCCGTTATCGCACAAAATTCCCAGAATAAACTCCGTGGACATAAATCCCGTCCGAAAACGGTATCCGTCCGCAACAACGTACCCGTGCAACGTATCGGCAAGACTTTTTATCTCTTGCGGTTCCGCAATTCCGAACGCCACGGGATATACGATTCCGCCCTGATTTCCGGGAGTATAATCATGTTTTTCCGGCAGATAATATTTCGCGTTGAACGCCTTGCGGGCTTTTTCGAACTCGTCGCGGTACGTTGCCGCGTCCTGCGTTTTTCCCGCGATTTCCGCCATACGGGCAGCGCACGCGAACATACGGCAATAATACGCCGCGCAGAAAAAATCGTCCGGAACGCGCTTTCCCGCTTTATGGTCGCCGTAAGTAAATGTGTTTTGCGACGGAAGAACGTCGCCCGACACCACCTGTTTTTTGCGCGCGGCAATCAGTTTCCGCACTTTTTCGTATTTCGAAAGCACTACGTCCGTATTCTTGTAAAAACGGTACAGCGTAAGCGGAGTAACGTAATCTTCGTCGCCCCAGCCGTACGTGTCGTCGCCGCCCATTTTCCGCCCCGCTTCCGTCCAGCGTTCAAGAAACAGATTGTTATCCGTACACCAGCAGGCGGTATTGATAAACGCCTGCAAATCGCCGTTCCAGAAATTCTTTTCGCGCGTAGGACAATCCGTCGGCGCGGTTACGGTATTCGAACGATACGAACGCATCACCGCGTCGAAAATCCTCTCCAACCCCGCGTGTCCCGCTTTAAAAACGCCGGTTTGCTCAAGGTCGCTGTACATTTCCGCTTTTTGCACCGTGTCTTTTCCGTAAACGCCGCTGTACCCCGAAACATACGCGTAGCGGAATCCGGTAAACGTAAATTCGGGAATATACGTTTCCTCTGCGTCTCCGCGACAGATATAAACGTCGATATTCCGCGCCCCGTAGCAAGCCCGCCCCGTCGCCGTCGTGTCGCCGTAAAAAAACACGTCGCCGTATTCCGTAACGTTCGCTTCGTAGCCGCGTTCCGAAAGTTCCGTTTCCTCGCAATAGCGGACGATCACCCGCTCTCCGCGCACGGTGTTTTTCAGCGTCAGTTTCACTCTGCCCGAAGAATTCGTCCCGAAATCATAGCACACGGAACCGTCGGCAAGCGTAAATATTTTTTTCGCGGAAACCATGCTTTTTATGCGGACGGGCGGATAATTCTGCGCGGCGAACAGCTTCTCTTTAAAGCGGCGTTCTTCGGCATACCCCCACGTTTCGTCGGCGGCGCCCGCAAACGGATTTCCGTTTTCCAGCCGCGCGTCGTACCTCTCCCCGAATTGAATATCGTTTTCCGTCCGCGGCGAAGCGTGCACCCGCCAGGTTTTGTCCGTACAGAAAACATACGTTTCTCCGTCCCGATATTCGATTTCCAGCCGCATCATCAATGCCGGAATCCGATTGTAAAAACTCCCCCAGGATTCGCTGTTATAAAAGCCGCTGCCCAGTTCCGCGCCCAGAACGTTTTTTCCGCCGTGCAGAAATTCCGTAACGTCAAACGCACGGTATTCGGTAACGCCTTCCGCCGAGCCCGGCAAAAAACGCGCGTCCGATACGCGTCTGCCGTTCAGGTACGGAACGTACAACCCCTTTGCCGTCGCGTACAGCACTGCCTTTTTTACGGGTTTTTCCGTTTCGAAATCGCCTTTGAAATACATGGCGCGCACACGCAACCGCGGATGCAGGCGGCTTCGATTCATCGCGCGTTCCTCCGTCAGCGGCGCGGTCTGCCATCCCGGCGTTTCGGCGTTTTCCCAGAACCCGCACATGCCGTAATTTTTAAACCAGCCGCTCGTATCGAACAATTCCGTTTCCCCGTCGGTATACGTAACTTTCAGGCACCCGCGCACGCCGATAATAAAACGATCGGGGGTATCGGACAAAAATCCGCGCACGTTCAGATAATTAACGCCGCGCCGAACCGCCTTCGTTACATCCCGCACGCCCGTCAGATACCAGCCGTCCTGTTTTTGCATGCCGATTTCTTCGTCGCCCAGAAAAATATCCGCAGGCAAACTGCTCTGAAATTCCAGTTCGGCAGCCGCCACGGGTTTTTCAAGAAAAACTTCCCGCCGCAAATAATAGCGCGTATACTGCACGGGAGAAATCCAGTCTCCGAGCGGCAACACGGCAGAAGGCATGCTCTCAAGAGTGCTCAGAAAGCATTCGGGCGCGGAAATAAATTCCGCGCCTGACATTACGTTACGTTCGTTTTTCTTCTCGTTTTCCGTCATATCGTCTCCGTTTTTCCGCCAAACGTAATACGACAAGGCGGATTTTTTATATTATAACATAAATTCCGCCGGAAAGCAACCGAAAAGCTTTCCCAAAAAATCACCGTTTTATGCAACCGGCATTTTTCGCTTCTGCTTTTTCGGAAACGGAGCCTTACGAATCTTATTTTATTCTATTGAAAAATCGCTTATTTTTCCGCGGAAAAAATCTTAATCGCCTTTTTCACGTCCTCTTTCATCGCCTGCATGGCGGCATATTCCGCATCGTGCAGGTAGTTGCTCCTGCCGCTTTCGATATACGCTTTCGCCGCCATATACCCCGCTTTGGACATATACGAATAATAATTGATCTTTCGTATTCCTCCCGCAATCGCCTTGCGGAAACCGTCCTCGCTCACGCCGCTTCCTCCGTGCATGACAAGCGGAAGCCCCGTAGACGCCGCGCATTTTTCCACAACGCCGAAATCGAGTTTCGGCTGACTTTTATAAAATCCGTGCGCCGTGCCGAACGCAATCGCCAGCGCGTCGATGCCCGTCGCTTCGCAGAACGCTTTCGCTTCTTCGGGGTCGGTGTAAAAATCTTCGGGTTTCGCGTCCGCGATTTCCGTGCTTCCGCTTTCGCCCGTAACCAATCTGCCTAACTCCGCTTCCACGCTCACTCCCATCGCGTGCGAAATTTCCGTGATTTCTTTGGTGAGCCGCAGATTTTCTTCATACGCAAGCGCCGAAGCGTCTATCATCACCGAGGTAAACCCGATGCGAAGCGCGCGATAAATCATCTGCGTGCTTGTGCCGTGATCGAGGTGCACGCAAACGGGAACTTTCGCGTTTTTCGCCGCCGCTATCATGGCAGGTCCCACGAAAGAAATATCGTTGTACACGTTGTGTACTTCCGCATGCGCGATAATTACGGAGCGGTTGAGTTCTTCCGCCGCGCCGATTACCGCCTGCAAGCTGTCGAACCCCGTCGCGTTGAACATCCCCACCGCATTCTTTTCTTCTTCTGCGATTTTCAGAATTTCTTTTAAATTGACAAGCATTTTATTTTACCTCCGGGATTCTGCGAATCCGTTCATCTTCGAATATGTCGCTTTCGTCGCGGCTGCGGGTGGAAAATTCGCTGATAATCGCGCCCTCCGCGCCCGCCTGAAACCAGTGGCGCGTGCCGGAATAAATCGTATATTGTTCGCCCGGTTTCAGGATAATTTCGTGAAACACGCTTACTTTTGTCTGCGGTTTGCGCGCGCGGATATTCTTTTCGTCGCCCTCGCCCGATACGTACAGCATACACTCTCCCGCACGTACGCGGAAAGTTTCTTCTTTCCCTTCGAACGGCACGCCGTTTTCCACGCCCGATACGTGATAATGTTCGGGGCACGTCTGATAGGGGCGCAGAACCATCTCTTTCGCGCAGCAGCGCTGCGTATTCACGTAAGTGAGAAGCTGCAGACCGATTTCTTTCACTTTTCCCAGTCCGAAATCAGCCACTTCGATTCTCTTCGCCTCTTCGTCGGTAACGACGATTCCCGCTTTGCGGAACGCGTCCAGCGTATAGCGCACGCCGTCCTGATATTCTTCCTTCGTCAACATAATTAAATCCTCCTTCCGAATTTATTTTCAAGCGCAAGCGTGTCCGAAAGAGAACGCGCTCCGCCGATGGAATCGGCAGCCGAAAGATTGCACGCCGCGGCGCACGAAGCGATTTTCATTCCCTCCGTAAGCGGCAATCCGCACGCGAACGAATACAGCATGCCCGCGCAGAACGCGTCGCCCGCGCCCACAGAACCCACGATATATCCTTTCGGTAAAGCCAGCGACGGAAGCAGCGAAAAATTCCCCTCCCCGTCCATAGCGCAGCTCAGTTCGGGGCAGTGAATCACAACGCTTTTTTTCACGCCGAGCGCAAATAACTTTTCGCAGATTTTTTGCAGATTTTCCGCAATCGGCGCTCCCGCCTCGTCTCGCGGCGAAATTCCCGCAAGCATTCCGCCCTCCACTTCATTGATTACCACGTGGTCGCAATACGCCAGTGCGGGCGTAACCACGCTCTGAAATTTTCCCGTCTGCGCGCTCACCAGATCGATGCTCGTTTCCGAGCCGCGCTCGCGCATCCGCGCAAGCAGACGGGCGGCTTTCGTGCCGTATTTTTCGTCCGCTTTGTCCAGTTCATCCAGCAAAAGCAAATACCCCAGATGAAAAAGATCGCACTTTTTCTCGCCCACGTCCTTTTCCGAAAACTCCGCGTTCGCCCCCCGCGCGTGGAAAAACGTCCGCTCGCCGCCGGGCAAAGTCATCACGTCGGTAAAAGAAGTGGGCAGCGTTTCCGAACGTACCACGGCGGAGACGTCCAGTCCCTCTTCCCGCATCACGCGCAGAACGTAATCGCCGTATTCGTCTTTCCCGATTCTGCCGAAAACGCATACGTTCAGTTCTTCGTTCAGCCGTTTCAAATCTACGGCGGTATTGCCTACGCACCCGCCGATCGCATGCGATACGCCGTTAATATTCACAAGCATTCCGCGCTGCGGCCAACATTCTATTTTCTTTACGGCGTCAACCAGTATATTGCCCGCCACGCCGATTGTCTTTTTCATATTTTCCCTCCGCAAATCTCTTTGTGCGCTATCAAATCCTCGCCGGACCGCCCGATTTCCTTGCCGCAGACGGTGATTTTTTCAAACAGCGGCGCGGAAGCGACGTATTTCGCCTTGCCGGGGCAAAGCGGATAAAAACCGAGACAGGCAAACAGATACCAGCACGCCGTCGTGCCGTTGTCCTCGTCGCCGGGGAACCCGTCTGCCGCACAGAAAAACGCCTCGTCCGCCAGTTTTTTCACCCAAAATTCCGTCTTTTCACGTTTTCCCAGCAACGTATATATCCACGGCAGATGAAAGCTCGGCTGATTCGAAATCGCGCACTGCCCGAAATCGGCGCTTGCCATTTCGCTCATTTCGTGAATTTCCTGCCCGTACGCGCCGACGGAAAATTTCGCTTCCGCGGCAAACAGTTCGTCCAGCCGCTCTTCCAGCGCCCGCTTCGAACCGTGCGCCCGCGCAAGTCCGTCGATATCGTGATACACGGCAAAACTATTCTGCCAGCTGCTGCCCTCGCAATTATCTCCGCCCCATTCGTACGGATCGAACGTCGCCCGGAAATTTCCCGCTCTGTCCTTTCCGCGAAGGAATCGGCTTTCTTTATCGAAAAGATTTTTCCAGTTTCCGCTGCGTTCCAGTAACACGCGCGCCGTCTTTTCGTCGTTTTCCAGAATAGCCACCTGCGCGATGCAAAAATCGCCGTACGCGCAATCGCACGTATTATTCACGCTTTCTTTATAATCGTACGGCAGATACCCGTACTTCGTATAATCTTTCACGCCGCTTCTGCCGTGTCTGCCCTCGCTTTCTTCAAACGCGTTGCGAAGCATGGCGCGATAAGCGCGTGCGCGCAAATCTCCGTCCACAATCCCTTTAACGCACGCGTCCGCAATCACCGCTTCTATCAGCGTGCCGGGCATCAGTCCGATTTCTCCGGGGCTCAGCCATCTCGGCAGCCACCCCGTTTCTTCGGCGTAATTCACAAATCCTTCCACCGCTTCCCGCACGATTCCGGGCGCGACGATAGAAAGGAAAGGATACACGGTGCGGTAGGTATCCCAGAATCCGTTATCCGTATAGAACACCCCGTTTTCCGTCTTTCCCGTATCCGCGTTGAAGTGCACGGGTTTTCCCTCTTCGTTATATTCGTGGAAAACGCGGGGATACAGCAACGCGCGGTAAAAACAGGAATAAAATGTTTTCTTTCTCTGCAAATTTTCGTCGGAAACGCGCACGCAGGAAAGATAACCTTCCCACCGTCCGCGCGCCTCCCGTTCGATTTCTTCGAACGTTTTTCCCGCAAGTTCCGAATCGTAATTGCGTTTCGCCTGCTCTTCGGAAACGAAGCTTGCGGCAAACGAAATCTCCGCGTCGCCCGCAAACGAAAGCGCTATTCCACCGCCGTCGAGCTGACGGATTTCGTCCGCTTCCCGCGAAAGAACGAAATAAAAATATTCGCGTATTCTTCCGAAATTCCAGATCGACTGACTGTCCGTATATCCCACGACGGTTTTGCCGATCACTCTGAACGAAGAAGCCGCAAAGGGCAAAATCGCGAACCCCGTTCCTTTGCCGTCTTTCTGCGTAAGTTTCATCGTCCCGCCGCGTTCGGTGGGCGCAAGCCGCACCCGCAGCCCGAACCGTTGCAGATACACGTCGATCGATTGAGGATCGATACGCGTTTTTTCGGGGCGAAAACTCGACCATCTCTCGCGCTCGGGAAGTTCTCCCGAATACGGAAAGAAGAGTATATGCCCGTAATCCCCCACCCAGGGGCTGGGCTGATGCGTAAGTCTGATTCCTTCAAACGAATGAGAAAGCGGACTATAAAACCAGTTTCCCGCCGCGCCGTCCGTCTGCAGCGTAAAATTCGTCATCCCGAACGGACAGGCGGTTATCGGATACACGTTTCCGTTGGAAAACGGCGGGCGGTGAGCGAGCCCCTCCCCGTATAAACGTAATCGAGTTCAGACATAAGAAAACCTCACGGAAATGATTTGTTTCGGGGAGAAGGTAAGGCGCGCGCTTGTTTCGCCCGCAAGTCTTTCCTCCCGTTCCGCCATATCGGTGATATACATCCTGCCGCGGAAAGTAAATTCCGCGTTCTGCTCCGTATCGGAAAGATTGACAAAACGCAGCAGCGTGCCGCCTTTCTCTCCGTTTTTATGGCATGAAACAACGATATGCGGGCAATCGCACGTAAACATCGGTCCGGCGGAAAGCGCGCACCCCGCATACTTATCTTCAAGATAATACAGCCGTTCCAGCTCCGCCGTCTGCACGGCAAAGCGTCCGCCGGAATATTTTTTCGTATCGAAAGAATCGGCATGGCAGATCAATCCGTTACGGAAGAATTTCCCTTTCACATAGCAATCCGCGCCGCTGCGTTCCGCGGAATATTCCGCGCCGAGCCGCCCTTCCGTTTCGCGGAGAATCTGATTTTCGGGAACATCCCACTGCGGCCCTCCCGCGGGGAGAAACGTAACGGCATTCCGGTTGATCACGCCCGTGGCGCGAAGCAACGTGAATGCAAGTCCGTCTTTCGTCGCCTCCGTTTCGTGCTGTCCCTCGGTGTAAACAATCAGCGCTCTGCCGTCCTTTGCAAGCTGCACGAACGTGGAATTGTGATGCGTGTCCGATTCGGTTTCGTCGCAACTTTCGAAGCTCTCCCGTTCCGCGTAATCGAACGGACTGTCCGTATAAAGTTTTCCGCCGGAAAAACCGCTTTGCAGCAGAATACGGATTCTGTGATCGCGCGCGCGGTTCACGATACGGTACGCGATACCTATCGTTTCGCTTCCCTTCTGTAAACTAAGCGTAACGCGCACTTCGTTTTTCACTTTCTCCGCGGCGCGGCAATCCCGCGCAAAATCGTAACAGGCGGGGCAGTCGTAATCGAACGAAAGAGCAAGCGTCCCTCCGAACGCGTCGGAAACGGGCGTTTCAAACGCGCACGGCGTAAGAATCAGAGGTTTTTCGGGCGATACCCGATAGACGTAAGCGTCGCCTTTATCGGCAGAATCTTCCAAAAGAATCGGGTTGCGGTAAATCGTTCCCGTACGCTTATCGCGCAGAACCAGCGTTTTTTCTTCCGCATAAAGTTCGTAAAACTCATTTTCGATTCCCCGCGCCGCGGCTGCAGGCTTTGCCTTTACGCCTTTTACGTGCGGCACGACGGCAAACTGTTTTGCCGTATACGCGGGAATTCTTTCCGCATAAAAACGAATCTGTACGTAATCCACGTCAAGCACGCCGGGAAGATTCAGCGGGCTGAACACGTCCCCCAGTCCCTCGCTGCGATCAACTATTTCGTAAGGCAGAGAATTTCCCGCTTCGTCCACAAGCGCAAACTCTCCGATATTTTCGTTGCGGAGAAACCGCATACAGGTTTCCGCCACCGCGCTTTGTTCGCGTTCCGTTCCGTTGAATACCGTTACGGAATAATTCCGATCTTCGGCAAGGGGATGCCTGCCGTGCGCCGCCGCGATTTTCAACCCGCGGGAAAGAAGTTCTTCCCCCATTTCGCGGATACGTGCGAACGAATCTTCCATATGGCGATGCGTTTCGTCGCGCGAACATCCGCAGATATTGTCGTGCGGATGATTTTTCATCAGTTCTTTCCAGAGATATTTCAATTCGTCCGCCGGATAAACTCCAGCTAAACCGCTCTCTTCCAGATAAGCGTATAAGGGCTCCAGCCGATGAATCAATAAATCCTGAGAACGGACGTTCTCCGTTTTTAAATAGCACCGGGAGGACCAGCAGCCCTTTAACAAATCGTAATCCCCGCCTTTGTTGAGCGCGCCGCGGTAGGCGAAAAGTTTCTTTCCTTCCGTTGCCGCCAGCGTTTTTTCTATGTAATCGTCGAGGCTCGTCTGTTCGATGTCCACGCCGTCCCCGCGCAGTTCCGCGATAATCCCGCGCACGTCTCCCTGCGCTTCCAGATGGTCCACGCCGTTCATCAGCAAGATGTAAGGCGATACGTTCAGCCCTTCGAAATTCCGCTCGTTGATATCCAGCAGCAGATGCGCCAGTTCGCGCTCCGCGGGAATATGCTGGGCGTTATTGTACCAGTACTTCAGGTGCACGGCAAGGCACTTCGTGCCGTCCGCCCCCACCCATTCGAATTCGGCGGGAAGTTTCTTCTCGCAGCGGACGCCGTTCTTCCGTTCGTACATGCGAAAACCGCGCCCGAACACAAAGGCTTTCAGCCCGAAATCTTTTAAAATCTGCGGAAGCTGCGAAATATTGCCGAACTGATCGGGCGCATATCCCACCGTGCCGCACTTTCCGAAGCGATTCGCTATTTCCGTGCCGATCATAAGATTCCGCACCGTAACCTCGCCGTCGGTAAGATAAAAATCGTTCTGCAAATACCACGGTCCTACGCGGATATTCCCCGAAGAAATATATTTTTTTAATTTTTCCTCGTTCTGCGGGCGAATGGCAAGATAATCTTCCAGCACCACCGTCTGCGCGTCGAGATGAAAGATAAAATCCGGGTCCTTCTCAAGAACGGCGAACAGCCGATCGATAAGGTCAACCAGTTTCAGGCGGAACACGGAAAAAGGCATATACCATTCCCTGTCCCAATGCGTATGGGAAATTACGATGAATTTTTTCATGTCTGTCCTTTATCCGTCCGTTCCGGGAAGCGGAAAATCCGCTTCCCGAAACAAACATTTTTGCATTGATTCATCAATTTAACGTTTCTTGTCGGAGGACTTCGCCATAACGATCGCTACAGCCGCCGTCGCCAGAAGAAGGAGAGCGATTGCCGACGTCCCGTTGAAAATCACGCCGCCGCAACCCGTCTCTACGGTAAACGTCTGTTTTTCAATCACGGTGAATCCTTCCGCCGCGCCGAAATCCACGCCGATATACGAATCGTTTTCCGCAACATATCCGTTCGCGCCCTTGAACAAACCGGAATTCGCCTTTTCGTTCTCCCAGTCGGGTTCGCTGAACAATTTGGCGTTTTCAACGTTGCCTATCGTAAGGCGGTCGATTTTCATGGTGGATTGCGAAATTCCGTTCACATAAATGCGGAAGCGTTTCAGATTATCGAAATCGGGAAGTCCGCCGGAAACGGAAGCGTTTTCGCCGCGAAGAACCAGCCAGTTCCAACCGTTCTGCAAACCGCTCCACCAGTTTTCCCAGAAAATCTCGTTTTTGTCGAACGCGTTGCTGCTGCTGAGTTCGATCTGTCCGTTTACGCCCGCCGCATCGAACAGGGTTACGTCCTCCACCCAGATCCACATAGCGAACACAAGCGTATTTTTACGCAGATCCGTCTTGCCTACTTCCACGTCGGTTGCCGTAAGACCGTACCCCGCGCCCGAAGTATACACGCAGCCCGTACCGTAACGGAAATCTTCTTTATCCACTTTATTCCCGGAAAAATACGTTCCGGAAGCGGAGTTGCAATCGACAATCACAAGCTCGTCGATGGGATGAAGATCTTCATCATCTCCGCCGCCCGTCTGCGCCGCGATTTTCTGCGTGATTTTCATGGCGGTTTCATCGCTTACGATAAACGAAAATTCTGCGAATTTCACGTTATTCGCACCGGGGGCAAGCGCCGTTCCCGTGCAGTTGAGGCGCAGCGTGCGCACTTTGCTCCAGTCTATTTCGTGTTTTTCCTGCGCCGAAGCAAAAGGCAATACCACTTTGTTCCAGCCGACGACGCAATCGCCGAACACGGAAGCCATCATAAACGTATATTTGTTCGTATCGTTGTAATTCACGGAAGAGCAAACGTCCACCGACCAGAAATCGGTCGTCGCTTTGTAGGCGGCAAGCGTCGCGTCGTCCGCGATATACATCCAGAACGAAAACGCGCCTTTTTCCGTATCGGCAATCGCCTGCACGTTATAATCGCGGTCCAGCGTAAGCACTTTCACGAATCCGCCCCAGCCGTAATCCACGCAACCGTACGCCTTAGCCTGCGTATCGCCGATCGTTTCGTTCGTTACGGCGAAATCCGCCACGTTGGCAACGGTAAGCAGCACGGTATCCGTGTTGGTGAGCACGGTCATGCGCGCTTCTTCGGAAACGGTGAAAGCAAACGAAGCGAATTTCAGGTTGCTTGCGCCGTCGGCAACGGCGCTTCCCGTGCCGTTCAGACGAATGCTGTATACGCCGCTCCAGTTCATATCGTTCTTTTCCGCCGCGGTTGCCAGAGGAATCAGCACTTTGTTCCAGCCCACGCTGCAATAATCGAACAGCGAAGAAATTTCAAACGCGTATTTATGCGCATCGCCGCCTTCGTACTGCGCCTGCGAACTGACGTCTACGATAAACGTTCCTTCCATCGCTTTGTAAGCGTTAAGCGACGCTTCGTCCGCAAAATTTACCCAGAACGTAAGCGCGCCTTTGCCCGACGCATAAATCTTGCTCGCGTCGTACGCCTGTTCCAGAGAGAAAATCGTAAGCACGCTGCCCCAGCCCGTGCAACCGTAAGCCTTTACTTCCTTGCCGCCCACGGTTTCCGTGGAAGCGGTCATGTTGGAAGAAGAGCCGATGTTCATTTCTACGTCCGCGGGAATTCCGGGTTCATCGCCGCGATCTTTCACCACCTGTATGTTTTCTTCGTCCGTCGTCGTTGCCGTGAAGCCCGCAAACTTCATACTGCTCGCACCGCCGCTCAGTCCGCAACCGTCGCCGTTCAGACGGATATTGCACACGTTGCTCCAGTCCATGTCGTTCTTTTCCGCCGCAGCCGCCAAAGGAAGCAGAATCTTATTCCAGCCCACTTCGCAGTCCGCAAACACGGAATTGATTACAAACGAATATTTGTGATTGTCGCTGTACGAAGCTCCGGAACTGATATCGATATTGAAATTCCCGGTCGCGTTCTTGTAAGCGTCCAGCGCCGTCTGATCGTTGAAACACAGCCAGAACGTAATCGCGCCTTTGTTCGTCGCATACACCGCGCTCGCGTCGTACTCTTTATCGAGCGTGAAATATGTAAGCACGTTGCCCCAGCCCGCGCAGCCGTAAGCCTTCATTTCTTTTCCGTCCACGGTTTCCGTGGAAGCGGTCATATTGTCGGACGAGCCGATGTCCATTTCCACGTCGGCAGGCATTTCGGCTTCTTCTTTTACCACCTGCATGCTTTCTTTGTCCGTCGTCGTCGCCGTGAAGCCCGCAAACTTCATGCTGCTCGCACCGCCGCTCAGTCCGCAACCGTCGCCGTTCAGACGGATATTGCACACGTTGCTCCAGTCCATGTCGTTCTTTTCCGCCGCAGCCGCCAAAGGAAGCAGAATCTTATTCCAGCCCACTTCGCAATCCGCAAACAGAGAATTGGCTACAAACGAATACTTGTGCGCGTCGCTGTACGAAGCGCCCGAACTGACGTCGATATTGAAATTTCCGGAAAGATTCCGATAAGCGTTCAGCGAGGTCTGATCGTTGAAACACAACCAGAACGTAATCGCGCCTTTGTTCGTCGCGTACACCGCGCTTGCGTCCGCCGGGTCCAGCGTGAAATACGTGAGTATGTTTCCCCAGCCCGAACAGCCGTAAGCCGTCGTTTCCTTTCCGTCCACGGTTTCCGTAGACAAACTCATATTACTCGATGCCGTGATATTCAGCGCCACGTCCGCGGGATTTTCCGCCCGGACGACGGACGCAACCGAAAGACAACCCAACATAAATGTTGCTACGAGAGCGAATACCGCGCTGAAAATCGCAGTATACCAGTGTTTGATTTTCTTCATATTTTCTCCTTCTTATCTGCTCACTTCGCGGAGCCGTTCTGTTGCGCCATCAACCCGTAGAACGTGTAGGGATCGACGATTCTGAAATTATAGTCTTTATACTCTTGCGTAAGTTTCTGATAAAGCTCGTATACGTTGGAAGGGTCGCGAAGAATAAACCGGACGTTACGGAACGTACTCTGATCTCCCGCTTTCTTCACGGAGAAATTCTTCACGAAAGAATCCGCGTTTCCGTTATAATCGATGCTGGAAACGGTCTGAATGCCGTCTACCGCCTCGCCGTTATAAGGAAAGTTCGTCGACATGCCCTTGCAGAATTTCGCGTAACATTCCACAATTTCTTTCGAAATGGAAGAACGCGTAACCACAAAGCCCGTATAGTCTATATCGAAACGTTCGTACAATACCTTATTATACGCCGCCCACAAATCGAGGTTCCCGTAAACGCCTTCGTGCATCGAATTCGCATACGCCATGGGGTTGAGATATCCCGCGCCGTTATCGCCCGCCACGAAATAATCATTTGCCGTTGCCGTGGAATACATCATATCCACCACGTGCCCCGCGCGCTTGGCAATATCCAGCGAGAACGTCCAGCAAAGCGGAATCTCTCCGCGTCTGGAATCGTTCCAGAGTTTAATCATCGCCGTGTTCAGCCATGCCGAAGCGTCGAAATCGCCCATGTAGAACAGCAGATAATTCACGCCTTGTTCGTTCTCGGCAGGCAGGCTCTCTTTTACGGTTTTCGCACCTTTCTGTGTGTAAGAAGCCTTCATCGTATAATTCATATAAATCGATGCGTTCGCCATCGCCGTGTAGCTGGGCGCGTCCGCATTGATGTACGCGTTATAGATGGAGAACAGCCATACGGTTTCCCATTCGCACGTTACTTCTCCCGAAGCCACGGGATTGGTGTAACGGGTATATTTCAGATGCCAGGGCGTGAAACCGCCCACGTCGATGGGCTTGCTTTCGTCCGCGCTTTCCGCATACGCCGCCTGAGAACGCATGATCGCGTTGAACGTAGCGTAATCGATGGTGCCGTTATCCGTATCGATGTTCTGCTGATCGGGGTCGTCGTCCGGAATCTCGAATTCCATGGGCGACAAATCGAAGAAGAACGCCTTGTTCGCGATATAGTAATCGCGGTTGGAAAGGAACATGTTCTGCAAATCGCTGTACGCCGCGAACACGGTGTTCGAACCGTACGCGTCAACGTGATACGCCATCATATGCGAATTCGTTTTGTGCGTATCCAGATAGTTCTCTTTCGCCCAGACGTACGCGTCGTTTTTGCGGCTGCCCGTAGACGGGGTTTCCGTGCCGTAAATCGTTCCGCTGCCCGTAAACTTTTCGCCGAGATTCACTTTGATTTCTTTGCCCGCAAAAGCGGAGTTATTCTGCAAGTACCAGTACAGACTGTTGCGTACGGTGCTGTAACGCACGGGCAGAAGGTCGTCCGCGCCGCACGCCGTGGCAACGGCGTTCACCGTAGCGGGAACGGCGGAATCCCACGCCGCAAACCCCTTATAATAATCTTTGAAGAGGTTGAGCAGCGTCATCGGCGATTGCACCGTAACCACGTTTTTCTCTCCGAGGAAGTTCCCTTCCTGCGTGAGATAATTCAGCCAGAATCCGTCTACGTCCTCCGAGAAATTGTTCGCCGCCGTAAAACGGATAAACAGGCGCTGTCCGTCGCGGTTGACAAGTCCCTGCAGCGTGCTGATAAGGTTTGCGATATCGTACTGTTCTTCCGCATCCGCCGCCCGCGTTAACATATAATCGTACAAATCGAAGAAATAGAGCGCCGATTCGCTGTACTCCACGTTCTCTTTAATATCCGCGCCGAGCAGAGATTCGCCCGTGGCGGAAAAATCGGGCAGACTGTCGTTCGTTCTGCTCATAATGCCGAATTCGGAAACGCGCACGTAATTCGTGCCCGGCCAGTAAATTTCAAACGTCGCTTCCGTTGTGGTTTCCACGGGGAACGTGAACGTAAAATCCTGATACGTCAGTTTCGCGTCGAATTCGCTGATATGTACATTGCTTCTTCCGAGTTCTCTGCCCGCGTCGTCCAGCACGCGCAACACGCACGCAACGTCTTTCGACGAAGCGCTGCGTTCGTTGATAAGCAGTCGCGCAGCCGCCGTATACGCCGTGGGATGAAGCACCTCGGTTTGCACCGAGCAGAGCGCGCCGACGTTGGTATCGAGCACCGCGCCCCAGCCGTCGTCTATCGCAAGGTCGCCCGTTTCGTGCACCACCTCGGAATCGGAAGCCGCCCATACTTTGCTGTACGCGCCGTACGTCTTTTCCACGTCCTTCGTTTCCGTGGTCGTCTTGCCGCATCCCGTCATTCCGAAAAGCGCAAGCAAGCCGCTCATTGCAATTGCTAATTGTTTTTTCATGTATTCCTCCTTCATAATCACGGTTTCCCGTTTTATTTAACTTTTCACGCCGCCTACCGTAATTCCCTGTATGAAATACTTCTGACAGGAAATATACACCGCAATAGGCGGAATCATCATAAACACACCCATCGCCATAACCATGGGATAATTCATCAATCCTCCCGTACCCGCGGTATACAGGTAGTCGGACTGAATTTTCACCGACAGCACCCCGATCGGCCAGAGCGAACGCGCGCTCGGCAGAAAGAGCACGGGAAAAAGATAATCGTTCCACTGCCCGATGAAAGTCTGCAGAATCATCAGCGCCACGATGGGCTTGAGCATGGGCATGTAAATCGAGAAGATCACGCGGAAGAACCCCGCGCCGTCTATCTCCGCCGCCTCGCGGTAATCGTCGCCGATCTGCCGCAAAGACTGCTGCACAAGAAAGATATTATACGCCGAAATCCACCCCGTGATAAAGAGCACCGCCATATTGTCGCGGAAGCCCACGCCGCCGTACCCGGTAATGTCGTTGCCGCCGACAAGCGGAAACCGCATCAGTTCGAGGTATTGCGGAATCAGCAGCGCGATGCCGGGAATCATCATCGTAGACATGATGATATAAAACGCCGCTTTCTTGAACTTGAAGTTCACTTTCGCAAAGGCGTACCCGCCCAGCACGGAAGTCAGCACGGATATCGCCGCATACCAGACGAACCGTCCGAGCGTGATTAAAATCGAACGATAAATTTCCGCCCGGCGGAAAATAATCCGTAAATTGCTTATCCCGTAGCCGATTCCGTCGGGAACGGGCAAAATCTCCACTTCGTAAAACCCTTCTATCGTTTTGAACATACCGAGAAACGCGAAAACGAAGGGATACAGCATCAGAACTACGCCGAGGCAAAGAAAAATATGGGTACAAACAATCGAACTTTTTTTAACAACTTTCATATTGTCCCCCTTAATTCTTTTCCTCGCCGAATTTCATGTTGAGCATGGTGAGCAGCATCAGAATCAACAGAACAACAACGGAAATCGCGCTGCCCATACCGTAGTTTCCGTTCTGGAACGCCTCGTTGTAAATCTGGAACAATATTACTTTCGTCGTGCCGTCCGGTCCGCCCTGCGAAATCAACTGTACGGGTTCGAAAATATTGAACGCGCCGATAATCGAGGTAATCATAACGAACACCAGCATGGGGCGCAGCTGCGGCAGAGTGATTTTGAAAAATCTTTCCGCGCCGTTTGCCCCGTCGAGGTCGGCGGCTTCGTACACTTCCGGCGGAATGGCGTTCAGCCCCGCGATCAGAAGAATCACCGTCGAGCCAAGCCCTTTCCACACGCAGATGACGATAATCCAGAAATACATCCAGAACGTGCTTTTGTACCACGCTATCTTTTCCAGCCCCAAAGCGATGAGAATATTGTTGAACGTACCGTTGTTGTACGAAAGCCAGACGTTGGAAATCTGCGCGACAACCGCCATGGATACCACCACGGGAATATAATACACCGTGCGGTAAAACCCTTTGCCGCGGATGTGCCCCGTAACGCCGAGCGCGATCAGCATGCCGAACACAAGGCTAAACCCTATCGTAAACACGGCGATAAGAATCGTGGCAAGAAACAACATATAGTAGTTCGGGTCGGTGAAAATCTGTTTGTAGTTCTCAAATCCTACGAATATCGTCCCCTTGAACAGATCGTCCTGCGTGAAACTGTATCGGAACAGAATCACGAGGGGGATAAAAGTAAAAATCACAAGATACAGAATAATCGGCCCGACAATTCCCCAACCGCGCAGATTTTCACGCAGAACGATGCGGCGGCGCGATTTCGCGCACGCGTCGGCTTTTTCCTCCTGCGGAATCGTCGTTTCGTACGCCATTATATTTTCGCTCCGATATCCGCCTGCGCTTTATCCGCAAGCGTTCTGATATCCGTCGCGGAAGTAAGAACGTTGCTGTAGAACGATCCCCAAAGGCTCCAGATGTCGTTTGCGTTTTTCACGAAGCAGGAAAGCCCGCCGTCGAATCCGCCCGCAACCAGTTCTTTGATATACGAATTGATATTCGGGTGAACGGTAAGGATTTCTTCGCTTTCAAGCATCGTCTTGCTGACGGGAAGCCGCCCGTCGAGTTCGTAGAACCAGCTCTGCACTTCGGAGCTCGTCAGATATTCGAGGAACGCCTGCGCCGCCGCCTTGTTTTCGGAAGCGTTCGTTACGCCGAAAAGCACGTTCCCGCAATAGATGTTGCCCTTTCCCGTGCCGTCCGCGTTCTTCGCGGGCAGGGGCGCGCTTTTGATGTTATCGGGCGCGCTTGCCATCGACCATTGTCCTTCGATCATATACGCGCCGTAATTTTTGTTCGTGAAATAATACTGCAACGTATCCTCGTTATCGCAGGTAAGCGAATCCGCATACGCATACTGCGCCAGATCGCGCAGATATCCGAACGCTTCTACGTTGGAATCCGAATTGATCGCCAATTTCCCCTCGGAATCGAGGATATCTCCGCCCGCCGCACGAAGGAACGGCGTAGCGCGGAACGCGCCGGACATTCCCGCCACGTTATTCATCACGATGCCGCCGTAAGTTTTATTGTTCGTTTTGGCGTATTCGGAAACGATTCTGCAATTTTCAAGAAGTTCCGCCCACGTGGAAGGAACCCATTTTTCCTCCGCGATTCCCGCTTCGGAAAGAATATCCGTATTATATTGCAAGCCCATGATACCCGTACACATAGGCACGCCGTAACGTTCGCCGTCTATCGTAACGTCGGCGCACGCCCCGTCGATTACATCGGAAAACTTTTCCTTGTCCAGCTTGGCAAATACGCCGTTCTCGGCAAAGTAACCCATATACGTTTCGCCGATCATGATATCCACCGCCATTTTCCCGCCCGCGTTGTAATCGCGGATATAGAGTTGCTGTGCCTGGAAAAGCGCGTCTCCCCAGCCGTCCTCTATGAATTGCAGTTTCACGTTGGCATGTTTCTGCTTGAAGCCGTCTACAAGCCGTTTGGTGAACAACGCCTGATTGTACAGCTGCGTTCCCTCTTCCTCGCTGCGAAGAAGCGCCTGATAGTTGCTCTTTAAAGGCGCGGCGGATTCGATTCTGAGCGTGATCTGCTTGTTTTCGTCCACATCGCCGATCGGCCCGTCGTCGGGTTTTACGGCGGGATTCGCTCCGCAAGCCACGCCGAGCAGACAGATTGCTCCGCACAAAACGCTTATGATGCCTTTCTTAAAAAGTTTCATGTCCTTTCCTCCCTTTTCGGTCCGTTTCCCGGAACGAAACATGAGGCGACTCAGTTTCCTCACGCGGATTTATTATATCCCACCTGCCGTTCGCTGTCAATACCTTTTTGAAAAAAATATAGTTTAATAAATTTTTATGTCATATCTTTTTTTCGGTTTTGATAAAAATTTATAACAAAAAACTTGATTCTTTGCGAAATTTATATTATAATTATAGTAACTTAACAAAGGTGAAAATATGGCAAAAAAAGAAAAAACGTTATACAGCGCGGTGTATAACGATATCATCTCGAAAATCAAAAGCGGACAATTAAAAGTAGGCGAAAAATTACCCACCGAAATCGAATTGACGAAAATTTACGGCGTCAGCCGCATTACGGTGGCGCGGGCGCTGAAAGATCTTGCGGAAAGCAACCTTATCTATCGCGTTAAAAAAAGCGGAACGTTCGTCAACGGAAAACTCGATCACAGCACGCCGCTCATCATCCCCGCCATTCTTCCGTTTGAAGAAACGTTCAACGACATCATGACGGGAATCCAGAACACCGCGCTTTCGTACAACATATTCACGCCTCTTTACAACACGCACAACAACGTGGAACGGGAACGGAAATTTCTGACGGAACTGCTTTCCAACAAACCGGACGGCATCATCGTATACCCTTGCGTCTCCCTTTGCAATCTCGATTTGTACGCCGCGATTCTCACGGAAAAAATTCCCATCGTATGTATCGATCGCCCCATCGAAGGGCTGGAAACCCCGCTCGTAACCTCTACGAACGCCAACAGCATGTGCGGCGTGGTAAACAAACTTGCGGCAAACGGACACAAACGAATCGGTTTCTTTTCCGTCTGCGAACAGATGGCTTACACCGAAAGCGAACGTTTCCGCGGTTTCTGCCGCGGCATCGTGCAGAACGGCTTGCCTCTTAAAAACGAATACATTTTCAACACCTACGACCTGCACAAAAAGGAGATGATGTCCTCCCCCGCCGGACAAAGACAACTCTTTCATAAGTACGTAAAAAACGAACTTTTACGTTATTTATCGCTGGAAGAAAAGCCGACGGCGATCTGTTGCATGAACGATACTACGCTCGAAATGGTGTGTAAAGTGGCGAAACAACTCGGAATATCCATTCCGGGAGAACTCACGCTGACGGGTTTCGACTGCACGGACATCGAAAAAGCGCGCGCCGAAGGATTGATCAGCGTGCGGCAGGACTTTTTCCGTCTCGGTTCGGCGGCGGTTTCGCTTATTTTGCGCATCTGTAACGGACAGACGTATTCCCCCGTGGAGCTGGTAGAAGGAATCCCCGTCAACTGACAAACGTTTGTCGCCGTCGTTTTAAATTTAAAAACAGAATGTCCCGATGCGATGAATTGTCAAGCTAAGTGCAACACTTAGAGAGAAAAAAGTTAAATAAATCA
>ERZ808270.439-NODE-439-length-24257-cov-26.257830_pt1 | contig 24257 bp, 18 predicted proteins | sample MGYA00521082_ERZ808270 | MGnify/ENA primary metagenome ERZ808270 (study PRJEB31516, sample SAMN03275594) | gut metagenome | biome: mammalia-associated habitat; material: feces | host: Papio cynocephalus | place: Kenya | collected 2012-07-27 ... | reverse complement strand
GAGCCTTGTCGCTCCAATCTACATCCATCTTGCTGCAGTTAGGCGAGAAGAGACCAGCCATGCCCTGTGCTGCGAAGCTCATGTGGAGCATGTAGTCATCGCCCAAGGTATAAGTCATGGTGAGGGTCTTGCCTGGGGCAGCCTCGGCTGTCAGGGTGACAGACTTATCGGTTACGTTGGATGGAGTGAAGTAGAGGTCGCTGGTGATGATGTTCGCCTCCTTCGCCTCAAGCATGAACTTCAAGCTCTGGTCTGCGCCGTCGAAGAGCGTCACGTCCTTCTGGTCGGCGGAGCCATCCTTCACCTTCAGGTTATGACCCACATAACCCTTGATGACTGCCTTCTCGACAGTACCACCCTTGGTGTTGAGGGTCAACTCAACCTTCTCGTTCTTCAAAACCACTTTCTGTGCCTGACCCTTCAGAGCCGAATAGAAGAGGGCTGTAGAGTCGGCCTCAATCTTAGCCTTTGCATCGGCCTGGCGCTTATCAGCGGCAGCCTTGCTAGCTTTCTCCATCTCGGCGTGCTTAGCCTTGGCGATGGAATCCTGTACGAATGCCGCTCTCTGCTCTTCCGCAGAAGGCTGGTTGTACCAACTGAAACCAATCAGTACCACGGCAATCAGTAAAAAGCCAATAATGTTGTTTTTGTTCATTTTTAAATGTTAGAAATTATAGGAGCTAAAGGGCATTAAGGAGTTAAGACAATAGTCTTGTCTCCTTGGAGCCTTAGGCCTTAATCCAACCTAGCTGTTGTCTTAACTCCCTTTAACTCCTTAACTCCTTTAACTCCTGTTTATTACTTTTTGTTTTCGATAGCTGTCTTCACGAAGTCCACGAACAGTGGGTGTGGCTTCAGCACGGTGCTCTGGTACTCTGGGTGATACTGTGTACCGATGTACCACTTCAGTCCTGGCACCTCTACCACCTCTACCAAGTCGCTCTCTGGGTTACGACCCACGCACATCATGCCGTTCTTCTCAAACTCCTGCTGGAACTCGTTGTTGAACTCATAGCGATGGCGATGGCGCTCCTGGATGTGCTCCTTCTTGTAGATGTTGAACACACGTGAACCTTGCTTCAATACGCACTCGTAAGCGCCGAGACGCATGGTTCCGCCCATGTTGGAGATGTTCTTCTGCTCCTCCATGATGTCGATAACATTGTGTGGAGTCTTCTCGTCCATCTCACGAGAGTTGGCATCCTTGTATCCCATCACGTTGCGGGCAAACTCGATGACCATCATCTGCATACCGAGGCAGATGCCGAAGGTAGGGATGTCGTGAGTGCGGGTGTAGTGGGCAGCGATAATCTTGCCCTCGATACCACGCTGGCCGAATCCTGGGCAGATGACGATACCGTCCTGACCCTTCAGTTGCTCAGCCACATTGTCGTCTGTGAGGTACTCTGAGTTGATGAAGGTAATCTTCACCTTATGGTCGTTGTATGTTCCGGCGTGAGAGAGGCTCTCGCGGATACTCTTGTAAGCATCCTGCAAATCGTACTTGCCTACGAGACCGATGTTCACCACTTCGGTAGCCTTGCTGCGGCGATCGAGGAAGGCACGCCATGGACCGAGGGCTGGCTTTTCGCCGATAGGTTCGCCCATCTTCTTAAGGATGGCGGTGTCGAGACCTTGGTTCTGCATGTTGACTGGTACCTCGTAGATGCTAGGCAGGTCTTCGCTCTGGATGACGCAATCCAAATCTACGTTACAGAAGTTGGCCACCTTCTTGAGGATGCCCTCTTCGAGGTGCTTCTCTGTGCGGAGGATGAGTACATCAGGCTGAATACCTACGCTCTGCAATTCCTTGACGGAGTGCTGTGTAGGCTTGGTCTTCAACTCGCCGGCAGCCTTGAGGTAAGGCACGTAGGTGAGGTGAACGTTGACTGCGTTCTTGCCCAATTCCCACTTCAACTGTCGGATAGCCTCCATGTAAGGGGCGCTCTCGATGTCGCCGATGGTACCACCAATCTCGGTGATGACGAAGTCGTAGTGATATTTCTGACCGAGCAACTTCACGTTGCGCTTAATCTCGTCGGTGATGTGAGGCACCACCTGGATAGTTTTGCCGAGATAGTCGCCACGGCGTTCCTTGTCGATGACCGCCTTGTATATACGACCTGTAGTGAGGGAATTTGCCTTTGTTGTCTGAATACCTGTGAATCTCTCGTAGTGACCGAGGTCGAGGTCTGTCTCCATGCCATCCACCGTAACGTAGCACTCGCCGTGCTCGTAAGGGTTCAATGTACCCGGGTCGATGTTGATGTATGGGTCAAACTTTTGAATTGTAATGTTGTAGCCTCTGGCTTGCAGAAGCTTGCCGATGGATGAAGAGATGATTCCTTTTCCCAAAGAAGAAACCACACCACCAGTAACGAAGATGTACTTTGTTTCAGCCACGATGTTTATATTTTAAATTAGAATAATTTGGGTGCAAAGTTAGCTATTTTTTATGAAATAGCCAAAATTATTGGAAAATATGGTTAGGTTTTATGAATTATTTATTACCTTTGTGCCCAAAATGATAAAAAACGAAGGTATGAACATAAAAATAGGTGTATTAGCGTTGGCTCTTTTCGCTGTTTTCGGAACAGCTCAGGCACAACGCTTGCGCAAGAAAACGGAAGTGGTCAAGAAGACCGAGGTGGCAGAAGAACCTTCTGTCTTGGAGAGTTATGCCGATTCGCTGTCAGCAGCCCGCCAACGTATCGACTCGCTCAGGGTGTCGCCATCGGATGACTCGCGTTATTCGATGCTCTTTACGCCCCTCACTTTCTATCATTCGCCTGCCAATCATCTCTTGCGTCTCAATCCGAAGGGAAATGTGGGCGATTCGCTCGGCTTGGAACTGGACCGTGCGCTGATGGATGTCTATCTGAATCGTCCTGACTTGGTGCAGAATACCCAAACGCATCTCGATGCCGTGGGTGCCCCAATCGTGCAGGAGACGAAGCCGAAGACGAACCGACCGGACATCGTGGAACAGGTGGCTCCGAAGGCTATCGAGCCGGATGCGGCGCCAACCATGAACTTGCTCGTGATGAAGCCTAACTTCTGGACTATCAAGGGCGATTACTATCTCCAGTTCTTGCAGAACTACGTGTCGAGCAACTGGTACAAGGGCGGCGAGAGCAACTACTCGATGTTGGGTAGCGTGACGATGCAAGCCAACTACAACAACAAGCAGAAGGTGAAGTGGGACAACAAGTTGGAGATGCGACTGGGCTACCAAACCTCTCGTGGTGACTCCGTGCATACGTTGAAGACCTCGGAAGACTTGATTCGCTATACCAGCAAACTCGGTTTGCAGGCTACCAAGCGATGGTACTATACCATCCAGATGATAGCCCAGACTCAGTTTACGCATGGTTTGAAGAGCAATGATAAGAAAGTGTATTCCGACTTCTTCTCGCCATTCAATCTCAACGTGTCTGTCGGTATGGACTATTCCGCCGACTGGTTGAACCACAAGTTAAAAGGTAGTATCCACATCGCTCCTTTGGCGCTCAACTGGAAGTATGTGGGGCGTGAGTCGCTTGCCACTCGATATGGTCTCGATGAAGGTTCTCATGGTTTGGTGGACTATGGTTCGGAGAGTACCATCGACCTGACGTGGCAAATCATGGAGAACTTGCGCTGGAAGACTCGTCTCTACGGGTATACCACTTATAGCCGTGCCGAACTGGAGTGGGAGAATCAGATCACCTTCCAGTTTAACCGTTATATCTCGACCAACATTTTCCTCTATCCTCGTTTCGACGATGGAGCCAAGCGCAAGGACGACCAGAGCTACTGGCAGTTCAAGGAGTACATGTCCATCGGTTTCTCGTATTCGTTCTGATGAGAGCTTTCGTTGGAAAAATTCAAGCTGTACGGTCATTTTTTAAGTCAAGAATTAGAGAATTAAAGAATTTTTCAATCTGTACGGTTAAAGAATTTTTCGATCTGTGCGGTTGACACGGGCTGAAAGCCCAGAAGCACCTAGCCCAGGGCAACGCCCTGGGTAAATGGGTTGAGGTCAACACGCCCTGTAAGGGCAAAAGCTCCTAGCCTAGGGCAACGCCCTAGGTAATAGGCAAGCAAGATTTTCGCCCTGTAAGGGCAAAAGCGTTATATTGATAGGGGGATTTTTATGCTTTTGCCCTTACAGGGCGCATTGATTCTCCAACATCTACCCAGGGCGTTGCCCTGGGCTAGTTGCTTCTGGGCTTTCAGCCCGTTTCAACCATACAGGTAGAAGGATTTTGTGGAAAAAGTAATTCAGAAAGCAATTCTTTGTTGACGAATTGCGAAAAATATTGATAAATTTAGTGTAGATTCATTTACCCTTAAGAGTGGCGATAAGCTACCCTTAAGGGTAATTTGAAGGGGGTAAAAAGGCTTAAAAAGGCATTTCTGAGGAGAAATGCCTTTTTAAGGAAATATCTTTACTTTTTTGTTGCTTTTCAAAAAGAGGACATTCCTTCCTGCTGTTTCATGGGAAGGAATGTCGGTTATGTCTTCTGCTTGATATTTAGAATCTGAAGCAAACTTCGGCATCCGCCATCGAATAGTTGTGCTTGGCGAGTGAGCGGTCGTTGACGAGCGCATACTCGGTGAGGATGGTGAATCGCTTGCCGATGTGGAAGTTGAAACCAGCCTCGTATTGCGTCTTCATCATGTCCATGTGTCCATTTGGTTGATACATGTCGTAGCGAGCCTTCATGTCTATCTGGTTGCCCTTTGGCAGCTTGGCGATAGGTGCGATGACGAGACCATAGACACCCTGTGCCTTGTTGCCGATACTGGCGTTTAGATTGCAATCTTTCGAATTTGCGTCGCCATGGTTGGTGAGGCTCTTGGCGAATGCCATACCTGTGGAGTGGATGTATTCGGAGCGTACGGTCCAACCGTCTTTCTTGTATTCGAACGAGAAGGCATAACGGTTCTGGTTGAGCTTGCGAACGCCTGAGAATTCGGCAAATACAGGCTCCCCGGCTTCTTCGCCCACAATCATCTTCTGACCATGCTCGTTGTCTTTCCAGTTTCCTTTTCTAGCATAAGAACCTGTCCATCCGAAGGCACCGATGCGCATGCCGGCGATAGGCATGAACCATATGCCTCCGATGACGTTCTTCTGCTGGTCGACGTCCTTGGTGTTAATGCCCTGTCCGTTGAATACACCAATCTGGTAGTGCAGGAGGTTGCGACCGTTCGCGTTCTTGAGGAAGTCGCCTTGGAATTGCAATCCAATGTCACGACCATTGGAGGCGTGTTCGCCAGCACGATCGCTGAAACCAGCCAACTTGCTCACGTTCTGAGAGTAAGCCATGAATCCCTGGTCGATAGGGTTCATCGGATTCTCGAAGGTGAATGGGTTCTTAAACTGACCAATTTTCACTTTGAAGTAGCTGTACTTCTGCCATTCGGCGAACAAATCCACCATTCTAGGGCTAGAGCCGAGGTTGGAGGTGTTGCCGTTGAACTGGAGCTGGGTTTTCCAGTAGAAGTCCTTGGCGATGCGGCCTTCCAGCGAGATACGTCCCATTCTTACATTAAAGGAGTTGCTTTCGGCTCCTTTCTGCCAACTAGCCTGATACTGCAACATGCCGTAGCCCGACAGTTTCACGTCGCTGAGCCATGAAGGCAATTCGATGACTTGTTTCTTTTGGGCGCTGGCTGTCAAACTTGCCACAGCCATGAGTGCCATGATGATTTCTTTCTTCATCTTTCTATTTTGTTTTTAGGTTTAGTCCTTTTTGGCTGCAAGTTCTTCTGGAGCCAAGTCCTCGGCTTTGGCGGCTTCGAGAGCGAGTTTCTCCGCTTCCTTGGCGGCCTTCGCCTCGGCGATAGCTTTCTCTCTTTCCTTGCGCTCTTTCAGCTTCTGCTTGATGTCGGCATCACTGCGCTTTTCGAGCAGCACCACGTTCTCCACGTGTGGGGTGTGAGGGAACATATCCACTGGCTGAACGGCAGCAACCTTGTAGTAATCGTCCATCAACTGGAGGTCGCGTGCCTGTGTGGCAGGGTTGCAACTTACGTAGACGATGCGCTTAGGGGCAGCGTTCAAGATAACCTTGATGACGTCTGGGTGCATGCCGGCACGTGGTGGGTCGGTGATGATAACGTCTGGACGACCATGCTGAGCGATGAAGTCGTTGGTGAGGATGTCCTTCATGTCGCCAGCGTAGAAGAGGGTGTTGGTGATGTTGTTCACCTCCGAGTTGACCTTGGCATCCTCGATCGCCTCTGGTACATATTCGATACCGATTACCTTCTTTGCCTTGTGAGCCACGAAGTTGGCGATGGTTCCCGTACCTGTGTAGAGGTCGTAGACCAACTCCTCGCCAGTAAGGTTGGCAAACTCGCGAGCCACGCAGTAGAGGTGATAAGCCTGTTCGGTGTTCGTCTGGTAGAAACTCTTAGGACCTACCTTGAACTTCAAATCCTCCATCAATTCGAAGATATGGTCGTTGCCCTTGAAGAGGCTGAGCTCCAAGTCGTTGAACGTATCGTTGCCCTTTTGGTTGTTCACATACATGAGGGATGTAATCTGCGGGAACTTGTCGGCTACCTGCTGCATCAGTTCCTGCGCTCTCTGCTCATCGCCCTCCTCATCGTAGTGGAACTGGAACACGAGCATCCACTCGCCTGTGTTGGAGTTGCGAATCATCATGTCTCTCAACAGGCCATGCTGCTCACGCAGGTCGTAGAATGTATAGTCGTGAGAATCAGCGTATTCGAATACGAAGTTGCGAATCTCGTTGCAGAGGTCGTCCATCAGCCAGCATTTCTTGATAGGGTAAATCTTGTCGAAAGCACCGGTGATGTGGAATCCGATGGCGTTCTGTGCGTGGCGCTCCTTGAGTGAGCTGACGGTGTCGTCCTCCTTCTTAGGGAGGGCTGCGATTTCCTCGGCGGTGAACCAACGCTTGTTGCTGCATCCAAACTCAATCTTGTTTCGATACTCTTTAGTCTTCACGCTACCCATGATAGGGCGGAACTCTGGCAATTCGATCTTTCCGATGCGAGTAAGCTGGTCTTCCACCTGCTTCTGCTTTGCCTTGATTTGCTCCTCGTATGGGAGGTTTTGCCACTTGCAACCGCCGCAGATGCCAAAATGTTCGCACATAGGCTCCTGTCTCACCTCGCTTTTCTTGATAAAGCGAACCACCTTCGCCTCGCAATACTTATGTTTCTTCTTGACTACCTGCAAATCGACAACATCGCCAGGCACACAGAAAGGCACGAAGATGACTTGGTCGTCTACGCGAGTGATGCACTTGCCCTCGGCTGCTACAGCCTCGATGGTGATGTTTTCCAACAGAGGTAATGGTTTACGTTTTCTTGCCATAATAATGTTTTGTATTTTTTTCTTTTGGGTGCAAAGTTACATTAAATTGGGGACAATACAAAATAAAATACTAATTATTTTCACGTGCGTACCTTATTATATATAAAATAAATTCCACCTGTGCGGTATTATATAAAATAAATTCCACCTGTACGGTTGAAAACGGGCTGAAAGCCCAAAAGCACCTAGCCCAGGGCAACGCCCTGGGTTTGTGCAATCCATCAACTTGCGCCCTGAAAGGGCAAAAGCATTATAATGGAAGTTGCAAACGAATGCTTTTGCCCTTACAGGGCGGTATCTTGCTTGACTTATTACCCAGGGCGTTGCCCTGGGCTAGGTGCAGGTTGCCCTTTCAGGGCGCTTCTGCTCAACATGGCGCTTCTGTTCAACATGGCGCTTCCGCTCAACCGTATTGTCCTTTCTTGGCATATCCCTTTGTAGTTTTGCAGATTCGTAATCCACCCTTTCCGTTTTTCCTCCGCTAATTTTGAACTTACGATTTCCACTCTTTTCCCTGCGAAAACTATTGTATTGTTAAAATAAACGTCGTGTGTGCGTCAACAGTTTAAAATGCAATCTCTACTTAGCAAAAAAGCGTATAAAAGTTTGGCGGTTTCGTATATTTTCTGTATATTTGCATCATGTTTAGAAAACATATTAGAAAACAATAACTAAGAATATAAAAAAAATTAGAAACCTATAAATAATTATGAACGAAAAAAGAGTTTATACATTTGGTAATGGTAAGGCTGAGGGTAACGCTCAAATGCGTGAGGCTCTCGGTGGCAAAGGTGCTAACCTTGCGGAGATGAATCTTATCGGTGTCCCTGTTCCTCCAGGCTTCACAATCACTACAGATACTTGTAATGAATACTATAAGGTGGGCGAGGAGAAAATCAAGGAGCTTCTCCAGGATGAAGTGATGGCTGCCGTGGCTCATACCGAGGAGTTGATGAACAGTAAGTTCGGTTCGGTAGAGAATCCACTGCTTGTATCCGTTCGCTCAGGTGCCCGTGCCTCAATGCCAGGTATGATGGATACCATCCTCAACCTCGGTTTGAACGACGAGGTGGCTGAGGGCTTGGTGAAGAAGACCAACAATCCTCACTTCGTATATGATTCCTATCGTCGCTTTGTACAGATGTATGGTGACGTGGTGCTCGGCATGAAGCCAGTCAACAAGGAAGACATCGACCCATTCGAGGCTATCATCGAAAAGGTGAAGGAAGAGCAGGGCGTAGTGCTTGACAAGGATCTCTCAGTAGAATCCCTTAAGAAACTCGTGGAGCTTTTCAAAACTGCCATCAAGGAGCAAACCGGTCAGGACTTCCCAACCAATCCTATCGACCAACTTTGGGGTGCCATCTGCGCCGTGTTCCGTTCTTGGATGAACGAGCGTGCCATCCTCTATCGTAAGATGGAAGGCATTCCTGACGAGTGGGGTACGGCCGTGTCTGTAATGGCGATGGTGTTCGGTAATATGGGCGATACCTCTGCTACAGGTGTATGCTTCTCTCGTGACGCTGGTAATGGTGAGAACCTCTTCAATGGTGAGTATCTCATCAACGCACAGGGTGAGGATGTGGTAGCCGGTATTCGTACGCCACAGCAGATTACCAAGATTGGTTCTCAGCGCTGGGCTGAGCGCGCAGGTATCTCCGAGGAAGAGCGTGTGGCTAAGTATCCTTCTATGGAAGAGGCTATGCCTGAGCTTTACAAGGAACTGGATGCTCTCCAGGATAAGTTGGAGCACCACTATCACGATATGCAAGATATGGAGTTCACCGTACAGGAAGGCAAACTTTGGTTCCTCCAGACTCGTAATGGTAAGCGTACGGGTACAGCCATGGTCAAGATTGCCATGGACCTCTTGCACGAGGGCATGATCGATGAGAAGACAGCCATCTTGCGCTGCGAACCTCAGAAGCTCGACGAGCTTTTGCACCCCGTGTTCGACAAGCTCGCTCTCTCCAAGGCTAAGGTTATCACACAGGGTCTCCCAGCTTCTCCTGGTGCCGCTTGCGGACAGATTGTGTTCCATGCCGACGATGCTCAGGCTTGGCACGAGGATGGCAAGAAGGTGGTGATGGTGCGTATCGAGACCTCTCCTGAGGATCTTGCAGGTATGTCTGCTGCCGAGGGTATTCTTACAGCTCGTGGCGGTATGACCTCTCATGCTGCCGTGGTGGCTCGTGGTATGGGCAAGTGCTGCGTATCAGGTGCCGGTGGCATCAACGTGGATTATAAGGCTAAGACTGTCGAAATCGACGGAACTGTATATAAGGAGGGCGACTTCATCTCCCTCAATGGTACAACTGGTCAGGTGTATGCTGGTCAGATAGAGACCAAGGCTGCCGAGCTCTCTGGCGACTTCAAGGAGCTGATGGACCTTTGCGACAAATATACCAAGATGGAGATTCGTACCAATGCGGATACTCCACACGATGCTGAGGTGGCTCGTGCGTTCGGTGCCAAGGGTATCGGTTTGACCCGTACCGAGCACATGTTCTTCGACGATCAGAAGATTGTGGCAATGCGTGAGATGATTCTCGCCGACTCAGTAGAGGGACGTGAGAAAGCTTTGGCTAAGTTGCTCCCATACCAGATGGCTGACTTCTATGGTATCTTGAAGGCGATGGATGGATGCCACGTGAACATCCGCTTGCTCGACCCACCTTTGCATGAGTTCGTACCTCACGATCTTGCTGGTCAGGAGACGATGGCGAAGGAGATGGGCGTAAGTGTAACAGAGATTCAGAAGCGTGTGAACTCTCTCGCAGAGAACAACCCTATGTTGGGTCACCGTGGTTGCCGTCTTGGCATCACCTTCCCTGAGATTACTGCGATGCAGACACGTGCCATCCTCGGTGCGGCTTGCAAGTTGAAGCAGGAGGGCTACAACCCATGTCCTGAGATTATGGTTCCGCTCATCGGTACCGTTCAGGAGCTTAAGCAGCAGAAGTCTATCATCCTGGAGACATCTAAGGAGGTGTTCGCCGAGACTGGTGTAGAGGTAGAGTTTGAGATTGGTACAATGATTGAGATTCCTCGTGCAGCCCTCACCGCAGGTCAGATAGCAGAAGAGGCTCAGTACTTCTCATTCGGTACCAACGACTTGACACAGATGACCTTCGGATACTCTCGTGATGACATCGCTAGCTTCCTCCCTGTATATATGGAGAAGAAGATTTTGAAGGTGGATCCATTCCAGGTACTCGACCAGGAAGGTGTAGGTCAGCTCATCAAGATGGCAGTGGAGAACGGTCGCAAGACTCGTCCTAACCTCCGCACCGGTATCTGTGGCGAGCATGGTGGCGAGCCATCATCAGTGAAGTTCTGTGCCAAGGTTGGCATGAACTATGCTTCTTGCTCTCCATTCCGTGTGCCTATCGCACGCTTGGCTGCGGCTCAGGCTGCCGTGGAGGAGTAATCCTGTTTGGAGAAAAGCAATCTTGAAAGTTTTCGAAGGCTTTTAGTTTAAAGTACGACTAATAAATTAGATAATTGGAGGGGAAGGTTCTCGTCATGAGGGCTTTCTCCTTTTTTCGTGCCAATAAGGTTAAATTATAAAGAAAAGCGAGGAAAAACTTGGAGGTTACATTTTTTTTCCGTACTTTTGTCGGAAAATAGGCGAATATGACAGCAAAAGAAAACAAAGAGAAAGAAAAGTTTACTAGGGAAACTGTAGTAAAATATTTCTTTGATATGAGTAAGTCTACTTATGCCATTATGGTCTTAGGAGGGCTGGCAGCTCTGTTTGGTATTGTGAATACTGAACAAAGTAGTACTGTAAGTGCAGTAATATTAGGCGTTGTTTTGTCTGCTGTTTTTGCTATAATAGGTTTTATAATATCTAAACGTTAAGATTATGAATACATTGGCTTTAACTTTTGCTATATGCTTAATACCCGCTACGGCGTTTCTTATTTGGCTTTTTACTCCATGGGGAAAAAAGTGGTCTAAAGAATTGTAGTGATGAATAAGATAAGAAGTATAATGATATGTGCTTGCCTGTTGTTGGCAAGCTTGGGCATTGGTGCCAAGTCGATGAAGGACTTGCTGGTGTCGATGCCAGATTCTCTGATGCCTTATCTCGATAAAAACTTGAGGCAGGAAATGCCTGAGTTGCAGGAGATGGGAGTGAAGGCTGAGGTGAAAAACCTCCTGGGAGATAACAGTGTGATGGATACGCTTACGGCTGATTTCTTGCAAATCAGGATGAGCAAGTTGTCAACTTTGCAGATGAAGAAATTGCCTGCTGAGTCTGGCGATTCTCTGATTTGTGTGGTGAAGACTTATGCTGGACCAGAGAAGGAGAGCGAGCTCTATCTCTTCGACCAGGATTGGAAGTCTCTGGATGCTGGCTTTGATTTGAATTCTTTGACGAGTTCCCTGGTTCAGAAAATCGATTCAATGACCGAGGAACGTTTCACCGAATTGAAGAAGATGATAGAGCCAAAGATGGTGAGTGCCAGTCTGATGCAACATGAGAATAGTATCGTGGTGCGACTTGCTCTGCCTTTGCTCTCTGCCGATGACAAGAAGGTGGTAAACGCAATTAAATTGCAAAGAAAGTTTAACTGGAATGGTAAAACTTTTAAGGAGAGTTAAATCTTTAAAGTTTTTCTCTATAAACTATTGCAGGTTACAATATTATTTGTATCTTTGCAGCGTGTTTTTCATGGTATTAGATTATTAAGGTTAATAAAAGATTGGTTGTCGTGAGACAATCAATTTTTTTTTGTACTGAGGCTATTATGTGCTTATTCTTTATTTCAAAGCATACTCAGTACAAGAAAAGGGCTTGCCGAGACGGCAAGCCCTTTTTGTTTGCTTGATGTGTTAGAAGACGAATAGTCCGATGATGCCGCAGGCGAAGAGCAGCAGGATAGGATTGGTCTTCTTGTATCTCGTTAGGAAGAAGGCGGCGAGGAAAAGCACCACGCTGATGGCGAAGGTCACCGGGTTCTCCGTTGGCGAACCGAAGTTTTCCTTGTTCATCAGGAGCACGGCTGCCGCTGCTATCAGTCCGATGATGGCAGGACGAAGACCGGCGAATACGTCCTTCACAATCTTCGAGTCTTTGTGGGTGAGCAGGTAACGACTAATCAGAATCATGATGATGAAAGGCAGCCACATGATGGAGAGGGATGCCAATACGGATCCCAGGCATGCCGCCCACTGGGGATAGCCAGCGTGTAGGCATGAGGTGTAACCCACGTAGGTGGCGCAGTTGATGCCAATAGGCCCCGGAGTGGACTGGCTGATGGCTACGATGTCGGTAAACTCGGCGTTGGTGAGCCAATGGTTCTTGACAACGGTCTCGTTGTGGATGAGCGAGAGCATCGCATATCCACCACCAAAATTGAAGGTTCCTATCTTCGTAAATATGAGGAATAACTTTAAGAATAGCATCTTTATATTTTTAATTTTAAGCTTTTATCTTTTTACATACTTGCCGTAGAGCCATCCCAGAATGCCGGCGGCGATGATGATGTAGATGGGGGAGACGCCGAGCAGGGCAATCAAGCCACAGCAAACGAACGGAATCCAAATGTTGTAGCGGTTGATGTTGGCGGTCTTCGCCATTTTGAAGCAAGGGGCGGCAATGAGCGCCACCACGGCAGGGCGCACGCCACAGAAGAACTTGGCTACCCAGTAGTTGTCCTTGAAGTGCTGGAAGAACATGGCGATGATGAGGATGGCGATGATGCTAGGCAAGGCGATGCCGATGGCACCCACGATGCCTCCCCAAACACCTTTCAGCTTATAGCCGATGTGGCTCGCCATGTCGATGGCGAAGATGCCCGGTGTGGTCTGCGCCACCACCATGATGTCCATGAACTCCTGCTTGTCCATCCACTTGTTCTTGTCGACGAACTCTTGCTCCATGATAGGTATCATAGCGTAGCCTCCGCCCAGGGTGAAGGCTCCGATCTTGTTGCAAGTTAGAAAAAACTTTGATAACATGTCTCTTATACTTATATTATATGATGTTATATTGTTTCTTGTATGATGTTATATTGCTCCAATGGAGCTTTCCAAGCTATTTATTTATCACAATTCGGCTGCAAAATTACATATAATTTGTTAAATAAGTTAGCTTTTGCACCGATAATCTTAAAAAAAAAGTGTACTTTCCGATAAATTGTGTATCTTTGCATGTATATTTGCAAATAAATTAAGATATTATACAATGAATCTAAAAGTACGCTTAGCGTTGATGAACTTCCTCGAATTCGCAGTTTGGGGAGCTTATCTTACCTCTATGGGAAACTATCTCGGCAAGGCTGGGATGGGTGATGAGATTTCTTGGTTCTATACCATCCAGGGAATCGTGTCTATATTCATGCCTACCTTGATGGGCATTGTGGCGGATAAGTATGTTCAGCCACAACGACTCTTGGGCTACTGCCATCTCCTGGCGGGAGCTGCAATGATTGCGCTCTTCATGATGGGACAGGCGAGCGCCACCCCTAACGAGGCGGTCTTCATGGCAGTCTATACCTTCAGTGTGGCTTTCTATATGCCTACCTTGGCGTTGTCGAACACCTCTGCGTTCACCATCCTCAAAAACAATGGGCTTGATACAGTCAAGGACTTCCCGCCTATCCGTGTGTTCGGTACCGTGGGATTCATCCTCACCATGTGGATTGTGAACTGTGCCGTTTGGGACAATGGTTCCTTCTCGTTCCTCTTGGGCGAGAACGCCAACAAGTTCCAGTACACCCATTTCCAGTTCCTCGTGTCGGGCGTAGTGGGCATCGTTCTCTTCCTTTACTGCTTCAGCTTGCCTAAGTGCCCAGTGGTGAAGAAGAAGGCACAGAGTTGGGTGGAGACTTGGGGATTCGATGCCTTCAAACTCTTCAAGAGCCGTGAGATGGCGATGTTCTTCATCTTCTCATGCTTGCTCGGTATGTCGCTGCAGGTAACCAATGGCTATGCCACACCTTTTATCACCAGCTTCAAGGGCGACCCAGCGATGATCGACACCTTTGCAGCCAACAATGCGACCCTCTTGGTTTCCATCTCTCAGGTGGCTGAGGCTTTGTGCATCCTCTTGATTCCGTTCTTCCTCAAGCGATATGGTATCAAGATCGTGATGCTCATCGCCATGTTTGCTTGGGTGTTGCGCTTCGGCTTCTTCGGTGTGGGCAACCCAGCCTTCCCTGGCGTGATACTCTTCGTGCTCTCTTGCATCGTATATGGTGTGGCATTCGACTTCTTCAATGTGTCGGGCGGACTGTTCGTAGACCAGAAGTGTGATGTCAAGGTGAGGGCTTCGGCGCAAGGACTGTTCATGCTGATGACCAATGGCTTGGGCGCTTCCATTGGCACGATTCTTGCCGGACAGGTAATCAATCACTATTGCCATTGGGAGAACGGTTACCTAATGGGCGACTGGCAGACCTGCTGGTTCATCTTCGCCGGTTATGCGTTGGTGGTTGGCATTGCGTTCGCCTTGCTTTTCCGCCCAAAGAAGTAGGACAAGTCTGTCTCAAGAAGTAGGACAAGTAAAAGTCAGTCCCTCGTGGGTAGACGGTTACTTTAGCGGATAAAATAGTCATAAACAAGACTAAGAATAGGAGATTTAAGAATATGTATAAACTGAAATTTCAAGGAACTTTTGGTATTCCTCAGGATAAAGAGACCTATATCCTTTCTCTCACAGACGAGAAAGAGGAGAGAACCATATCTGTTGTCACGGATCGAAAGATGGCTTATACGTTCCGTGACATCGATAATCATGAAAGCGGACTGAAGGCCACCCTTCCTTTCCTGCTCTCTTATCTGATAGAAAATGGAGAGGGATTCCATCACACCATCCAGTTTCATGGTGTCAAGGATGTAGGACTGAAGGCGAGTCTTGTGGATTTGGTGACGGAAAGAAAATATCCCATCAAGTCTGATGAGGCTGTGTTGCTGTCTAGAATTGCAGATATAGACATGTTTGCTGATATAGATGTGTTTAAGTATTTTTCCACTCCATACGGCAAGGATAGCATGCAGGTGGCATTGCCTATCCTGAGCTTGCCAGACAAAATGCTGAAGGTGGCTCTTGAGGAGGCTATTAGTCAGGAAAATTATGAGTCGGCTTCCTATATCCGCGATGAAATCAAGCGTCGTGAGCAACTGAAAAACAACTAATGCATAAGTAGTAAAGAATTGATGCATAGAATATAACTCATGCATAGAATATCATTAATGCATATAACAGAACAATGAAAGAAGTAAGATATTTTTTCGTACCTGACGCAGCCCATGAGACCGAGCTGCCTATGGAGGAGGCTATGCACGCCCTGAGAGTGTTGAGAATCAAGAGCGGTGACGAGATTTTCCTCATGGACGGTGAGGGCGTGTTTTATCGTGCGGAGGTAACACTGGCTGCCACCAAGCGTTGTCTTTACGAAATCAGGGAGACGATGCCGCAACAGCCTGCTTGGCATGGACACATCCATCTTGCCATCGCTCCGACCAAGATGATGGATCGCATCGAATGGATGGCTGAGAAGGCTACCGAGATAGGTTTCGACGAGATATCTTTCCTTAACACCAAGTTTTCCGAGCGCAAGACGTTGCGCACGGTGCGCCTCGACAAGATCATCGTCTCTGCCGTCAAGCAGAGCCATAAGGCTTGGAAGCCGATAGTCAATCAGATGGTTTCCTTCAAGGAATTCATCAAGACACCTCGCCCAGGGCGCAAGTTTATCTGCCATTGTTATGAGGAGGTGGAGAAGAAGGACTTCTTCGAGGAAATCTCCAAGCCATACGTGCAGTTGCCTGATTCCCTAAATGATGTAGATGCGGCAAAATTGTTGGCTGAGGCTGATGCCAAGGGCGATGCCGACATCACAGTGCTGGTAGGTCCGGAGGGCGACTTCTCCATCGACGAGGTGAAACTGGCGCTGGAGAATGGTTATGAGAGCGTGTCGCTCGGCACCAGCCGATTGCGCACGGAGACCGCGGGGCTTGTTGCCGTGCAGATGGCTAACATGGCACGACGTATCTAGATTTATGGCATATAATCGTTCTAGATGGATGATATTCTCGTTCTAGATTATGATAATAAAGGTTAGTGTGATGAAAAGTTTAGTAAAAGATTCAGTTAAGAACTTATGCTCGAATTCCCTTAAGAATTTGATGATGATGAGCTTGGCTATGCTCGTGGGCTTGCTGAGCTCTTGTTCGGGCAGTGATTATCTCAATGCAATTCCGGTGAAGAGTACGGCTGTCATCTCTATCGACATGCCGGGGGCGGCGGATCAAAATCATTCTGGCGACCAGGCTGCCATGCTTAAGTCGTTGCTCCATGTGGACGATGCCTCTACGTGCGGTCTCGACATCTCGGAGCGTGTCTATCTCTTTGAGAGTCAAGACGGCAACCTCGGACTTTGTGCAAAGGTGAAGGACGATGGCGATGTCGCCGACTGGCTCGGCTCGTTGGCTAAGAAGCATATCTGCACCCCGTTGACTGAGCGCAAGGGTATGCATTTCACCGTGCTCAATGACTCTTGGTTGGTGGGCTTCTCGGATGAGGCTTTCCTCGTGATGGGGCCTGTGGTGGCTGATGCCCAGGCGCAGTTGCAGCAGCAGATGGTGAAGTATCTCAAGGCAGACCAAGACATGGACATTACCTCTTCGCCGATGTTCGAGCGCTTGTCGCAGATAGATTCCCCGATGGCGATGGTGGCTCAGGCTCAGGCTCTGCCAGAGAAGTTTGTGGCTCCTTTCACCCTCGGCGCTCCTAAGGACACCGACCCTTCGCAGGTGGTTATCGCCGCCGACATGAATGTGAAGGACGGCATGCTTCTCATCCATGGCGAGACCTTCTCTTTCAACAAGGATATAGACAATGCCCTCCAGAAGGCGCAAGAGACTTACCGTCCTATCAAGGGACAGTACGTGAAGTCGATGCCTTCCGATGCCTTGGCTGGCATCTTCATGAATGTGAATGGTGAGCAGTTCCTGCCGATGATGCAGAGTAATCGCAGTTTACAGACGCTCTTGATGGGCATCAACCAGGCGGTGGATATGGACAACATCATCCGTAGTGTGGATGGTGACATGGCTATCGTGATGCCTTCGCTCACCGATGCCGACATGAAGATGATGATGGGCGCTAAGTTGGCGCACAGCAAGTGGCTCGGCGATGTGGACTACTGGAAGCAGTCGTGCCCGGCAGGTGCCAAGATCGCCAACTGGGGCAAAAACTCCTATTTCTATACCGATGGCAAGACTTCGTTCTATTTCGGTGTAACCGACGACCTCCAGTTCTTCAGCGGTAGCGACCAACTCTTGGCGCAGTATGCTGTCAAGCCGAGCAATCATCCTATCGAGCAGAAGATACAGAAGCAAATCATTGGTCAGAAGTTGGCGATGGTGGTCAACTTGGGCAATGGCGCAGGGTCGGGCAATACCGGCAGCGATGCACTCTCCACGGTTACTGGCTTGCTGAGTCCTATCTTCGGAAACCTGACTTCTGTGGTTTACACCCTGAAGTAAAGAGTGTCTAAGATAGTTTTACTCTATCTAACTAAGATAGTTACCCTGTCTAACTAAGATAGTTGCAAATAGGGGATATAGGCTGGAAACAGATAATGAAACAGATAATGAAAGTAAGGATAGAAGTAAGGATAGAAAGTAAGGATAGAAATAAGGATAGGAACAAAATAAAAACAAAATAAGAAAGTGGAAAAGATTCAGTTTCATTCCGTTCTCCCACAGGTCTTCGCCCAGCGCGACGACCTCCATTCGGAGATATGGAAGCAGGATGTCTCCTTCGATAAGGGGCATCTTTATCTCGTTGAGGCTGAGAGCGGAAGCGGCAAAAGTACCTTTTGCAGCTATGTGCTCGGTTATCGTCACGACTACAGCGGAAGCGTGATGTTCGACGACCAACTTACCGCCAACTTTAAGGTTTCTGACTGGGTGGAGATGCGCAAGCGTCACATCAGCCACCTCTTCCAGGAGCTTCGCCTCTTCCCGGAGCTTACGGCGATGGAGAACGTGGAGATCAAGAATAAGATAACCGGATTCAAGAGCCGTGAGCAGATATTGCAATGGTTCGACATGCTCGGCATTCCCGATAAGGTGGATGCCAAGATTGGCAGAATGTCGTTCGGTCAGCAGCAGCGTGTGGCGATGATGCGCGCGCTCTGTCAGCCTTTCGACTTCATCCTCGCCGACGAGCCTATCAGCCACCTCGACGACAACAACTCCCGCATCATGGGCGAAATCATGATGAAGGAGGCGAAGGAGCAGGGGGCTGGTGTCATTGTTACCAGCATCGGTAAGCACATGGACTTGCCTTACGAGCATGTGTTCAAACTATAAATGGAAGTTAGGAGTTTGAAATTAGAAGTTTTCATGTGATAAGAAAATTATGAATTTAGTTTGGAAATTACTTCGTCAGCATATTAGCATACCACAGTTTGCGGGCTTCGCCTTTGCCAACCTCTTTGGTATGCTCATCGTCCTTTTCGGCTTTCAGTTTTATAAGGATGTGCTGCCTGTCTTCACCCAGCAAGACAGTTTCATGAAAGCCGACTACCTCATCATGAGCAAGAAGATAGGTATGGGCAACACCATCAGCGGTCGCTCCAACACCTTCTCGGGCGCAGAGATAGATGATGTCTCCTCGCAGAAGTTTGTGAAGAAGGTAGGCAAGTTCACCTCCACCGAATACAAGGTGGATGCCCAGATGGGCGTGAACGGCGTGAACGTATTGAACAGCGAACTCTTCTTCGAGAGCGTGCCAGACGGTTTCGTCGATGTACCGCTCAAGGACTGGAAGTATACCCCGGGCTCGCAGGAAGTGCCAATCATCCTCCCGCGTACCTATATTAATATGTATAACTTCGGTTTCGCCCAGAGTCATTCGCTGCCAAAGATCAGCGATGGATTGATGGGCATGATCGACTTCCACATCTTTATCCAGCACAATGGCAAGAAGGAGCAGTTCAAGGGCAAGGTCATCGGCTTCTCCTCCCGTCTGAACACCATCCTCGTGCCACAGGCATTCATGGACTGGAGTAACCAGGAGTTTGCGCCCGACCAGCACAGCGACCCTAACCGCTTGATTGTGGAGGTGGGCAACCCGGGCGACGAGAACATCACCAAGTATCTCGACCAGAACGGCTACGAGGTGGAGACCGACAAGCTCGATGCCGAGAAGACCACCTACTTCCTGCGCATGATGGTGTCGATGGTGATGATTATCGGACTCGTCATCTCTATCTTGAGTTTCTACATCCTGATGCTCAGCATCTACCTCTTGGTACAGAAGAACTCCTCCAAGTTGGAGAACCTGCTCCTGATAGGTTACAGTCCTAACAACGTGGCGAAGCCATATCAGATGCTCACCATCTCGCTCAATGTGGCTGTGCTTATCATCGCCTGGGTCATCCTCTTCTTCGTGAGAGGCTACTACATGGACTTCATCGAGGCCATCTTCCCAGACATCGCCGAGGGCACCATGTTGCCAGCCATCTGCCTGGGCTTGTTGCTGTTCCTCATCGTTTCCGTGCTCAACATCGTGGCTATCCGCCGCAAGGTCATGAACATCTGGAAGCGCAAGGAGTAAGCCTATTGTAATAGCAAGATTTTTCCACCTGTATGGTTGCAAATTAATCTGTACGCCCTGAAAGGGCAGAAGCACCTAGCCCAGGGCAACGCCCTGGGTAAAAGAGTTGAGATCAATGCGCCCTGAAAGGGCAAAAGCATTATATTCATAGGGAATTTTATGCTTTTGCCCTTTCAGGGCGACTTTTTTGTTAGAGCTACCCCCCCCCATGGCTAAAAACTAGGGCGTTGCCCTGGGCTAGGTGCTTCTGGGGGTTAAGCCCGTGTCAACCGTATCCTTTTCGGATTGTAAGCAAATCCCCCTTAAAATTACTAAATCGTCGATAAATAGGGAAAAATACTTTTCTCAGACTTTTTATTTTCCTGTATATCAATTTTTAACATTTTTGTAACACTTTTTCCATATATTTTGATTAATTTTGCAGTCGATAAATAGATAAGAGAGGGATAACACCCATATTATTCATTAATTTTAATAAAAGTATGCAGAAAAGATTGCATTTACTCATTGCTTTGCTGGCCTTTATGGTTTCCACTGCAATGGCACAGATTACAACCTCGAGTGTTAGCGGTAAAGTGACCGCCAACGGCGAAGAAGTCATCGGTGCAACGATCAAGGCTGTTCATAAGCCTTCAGGTACAGTTTATCGCACAGTGACCAACATCGATGGTCGTTATTCTATTCAGGGTATGCGCCCAGGTGGACCTTACGAAGTGGAGGTCTCTTACGTGGGCTACAAGACCAAGGCTGAGAAGAACGTAAGCCTTGCTCTCGGTGAAAACACCGTATTGAATGAGAATTTGTCTGAGGATTCTGAGATGCTTCAGGAAGTGGTAGTCTCAGCTTCTCGCAACAACAACATGCGCACCGACCGTGCTGGTGCCACTACAAGTATCAACGCCGCTCAGATCGAGACGGTTCCTACCGTGTCTCGTAGCATGAACGACCTCTTGAAGTTGACTCCTCAGGGTGCCAACGTAGGTAGCGGTTTCTCCGTAGGTGGTGGTAACTATCGTCAGAGTTATGTAACTGTCGATGGTGCAGCTTTCAACAACGCCTTCGGTATTGGTGGTAACCTCCCAGGCAATGGTTCCCCAATTTCTCTTGATGCCTTGGATCAGATTTCTGTTTCTTCGTCTCCATACGATGTACGTTTGAGCGGTTTCACCGGCGGTGCCATCAGTGCCGTGACCAAGAGTGGTACCAACCAGTTCAAGGGTACAGCCTATATGTATACCACAAACTCTCACTTGAAGGGTAACAAGGTAGACGATTACGAGTTGAACCGTCTCCAGTCTCACTCTACTACATGGGGCGCCAGCATCGGCGGACCTATCATCAAGGACAAGTTGTTCTTCTTCGTAAACGGTGAGTATCAGAACAATATCTCCGCAGGTCCTTCTGGCACAGCTCGCTTGAATGCTTCTGATGAGTGGAGTCCATCTAATGGTACTGTTCATCGCCCATTGCAGAGCGACATGGACAACATGCTCAACTTCTTGAATACCAACTATGGTTACAACCCAGGTCGTTATCAGGGTTATTCTCTCGATACACCTTCTTATAAGTTCTTGGCTCGCTTGGACTGGAACATCAACGAGAACAATAAGATTAACGTTCGTTTCTCCAAGAGCCATGACAAGGATTCTAATGCTCCTTCCAACTCTACGACTCCATTCAAGGATTCCGTTATCTATCCTGGAGGTACTTCCGACGGTGTATCCATTTCTGGTGGCAAGAGCCAGGCGGGTCGTACAGCCAACTCGGGTCTCTACTTTGAGAGTGCTCGCTACTATCAGGAGAAGAACTTCACCTCTTTCGCAGCAGAGTGGAACTCAAAGTGGGGTAATGTGAGCAATGTGCTCCGTGGTACCTACTCTTATCAGGACGAGCCACGTTCCTATGTGGGTGGCATGTTCCCTACAGTGGATATCTTGAAGGATGGTGCTTATTTCATGGGCTTGGGTCCTGACCCATTCACCCAGGGTAACCTCCGTCAGGTGAAGACTTTCGTTGCAACCGACGAGGCAACATGGGCTACTGGCATCCAGAACTTCACAGCCGGTGTTCAGTTTGAGACCAACAAGGCAGTAAACGGTTTCGGTGCTGCTTCTGCAGGTTACTATGTATATGATTCTCCTGAGGCTTTCATGGCAGGTGGTGCTCCATCTGGCTATGGCATTACCTTCCCTATGGATGGTAGCGACCAGTTTAACGCTACCATGAAATATAACCAGTTCTCTGCTTATCTTCAGGATCAGGTTAACTTCTCTGAGCGTTTCCGCATGACAGCAGGTTTGCGTTTCGAGTTGCCTATCTATCCAGAGTTGAAGAACAACTACAACAAGAACTTCGCTGCTATGGAGTGGAAAAATGATGCTGGCGTAGTAAGCAAGTATACTACCGACCAGTTGCCAGACGCTCCATTGACCGTTTCTCCTCGTGTAGGTTTCAACTGGGATGTACTTGGCAACCATAAGCTCGTGCTCCGTGGTGGTACTGGTTACTTCATCGGTCGTTTGCCATTCGTATGGCTCGTATCTGCTGTGGGTAACGCAGGTTGCGGTCAGTACACCTATTATTATAATACTCAGGCTGATGCTTCTAATGGCATCCTTATGGACAAGTTCTATACCAACCGTGCCGACCAGATTGCCGCTTTGCAGAAGCAGGGCTTGGCTGTGAGTCGCGACGATGCAGCTGCTCCATCTAATCCAACCATCATCGACAAGGATTTGAAGATGAATGCTACTTGGAAGACTTCCTTGGCAGTGGACATGAAGTTGCCTTACGACATCGACTTCTCTTTGGAGGGTATCTACAGCCGTGAGTTCAACCCAGCTACTGTTATCAACCTCGACCGCTACTGGAAGGGCGACTACATCGAGTTGGCTGGCTCTGGCGACAAGCGCAAGACATACGCTCGTAACTCCAAGATCAACCCTTATATGATTACCAATGCAGGCAACAAGGCATACTACTACTCAATCACAGCGTCTTTGGCTAAGAAGTTTGCCTTCGGTTTGAACCTCTCTGCTTCTTACACTTACTCTAAGGCTAAGTCTTACGGTGATGGTGTGGGCGACCAGGTTTCTTCTGCATACTATAACAACCGTTACTCTGTCAATGGTAACAACGACAAGGAGTTGGGCTATGGTACATACGTTGCACCTAACCGCTTGCTCGTCTCTGCTTCTTATAAGAAGGATTATGCCAAGAACTTCGGTTCTGAGGTAGGCCTTATCTACGAGGGTATGAACATGGGTTATGCTGATGGTTACAGCTGCACACGCTACTCTTATCAGATGACTTCCAACGTTGTCAACGACTATGGTTCTAACAACTTGATTATGATTCCTGAGTCTCGTGAGGCTCTCAACAGCTGGAAGTTCGCCGACAACGGTACTTATACAGCTGAGCAGCAGAAGGATGACTTCTGGGCTTACATCAACCAGGATGATTACTTGAAGAATCACAAGGGCGAGTATGCTGAGCGTGGTGGCGCTGTGATGCCTTGGCATCATCAGTTGGACTTCAAGTTCAACCAGAACTTCTATCTCAATGTAGGTGGTCAGAAGAATACCCTTCAGTTTGGCGTGGACATCAAGAACCTCGCTAACTTGTTCAACCATAGCTGGGGTCTCTACAAGACAGTCAACAACACCAAGTTGTTGAAGTATGATTCTAAGAAGGATACCTTCCAGTTCCAGAAGAATGGTAAGGAAGTTTTGAGCAAGACTTATAGCAACTTGACAAGCTTCAACTCTACCTATTCCATCCAGTTCTCTATCCGTTACATCTTTAACTAATGGAAGAGTTGGAATGAATTCAACCAATATTTGTTGAAACGGGCTGAAAGCCCAAAAGCACCTAGCCCAGGGCATCGCCCTGGGTTATAGGCAATAATCAAAGTCGCCCTGAAAGGGCAAAAGCATAGATTATGAGATGCTTTTGCCCTTTCAGGGCGACTTTTTTGTTGGGGCGTATCCCCAGGGTGTTGCCCTGGGCTAGGTGCAGGTTGCCCTTTCAGGGCGCATAGGACTTTTGTTGTCCTGGGCTAGTTGCAGGTTGCCCTTTCAGGGCGCATAGGACTTTTATTGCCCTGGGCTAGTTGCAGGTTGCCCTTTCAGGGCGCAGACCCTCATCTTTTTTTATTAAAAAACGATGAAAACTGCATTTTTCTCTCCTGAAAGATTCTTTGTTTGGAAAAAAATGCTTAAATTTGCAGCATATAAATCTAAAAAGGATAAATAAACTTCCATGGAAGTGTGCTTATCTCGCATTATTAACCCAACTTTAACACAGTGTAGAGCATTTTAATTGCTAATCAGCACATTG
>ERZ808270.437-NODE-437-length-24299-cov-26.656121_pt1 | contig 24299 bp, 19 predicted proteins | sample MGYA00521082_ERZ808270 | MGnify/ENA primary metagenome ERZ808270 (study PRJEB31516, sample SAMN03275594) | gut metagenome | biome: mammalia-associated habitat; material: feces | host: Papio cynocephalus | place: Kenya | collected 2012-07-27 ... | reverse complement strand
CAACCAGTACTAGGCATAAGGAGCTAAGTAGTCAACTAAATATAGGGAACTACATGCTAAAGAAATGAGCCTTAACTTCATCAAAATTTCCCATTAAGAGGACTAGAATTTTCCTAGAGAGGGACGAAAGATTTCATCACTGGAGACGAAGATTTTCCTAGGAAGGGACGTTATGTTCCATAGAGAAAGACAGGCTGACACAGTTAAGACTGCTCTAAAAGGCATCAAGCCAACTGTATACCTGCCCTATAACAAGAAAGGCTTACCCCCCAATTAGGAAGGCAAGCCTTTATTATTCACAAATAACTATTAATTTTCAAATTAGAAGAACAAGTAGCGGTTGTCAACTACATGAGCGTTCAAGTAAAGTTCGTTCATAAAGTTGCCAGCATACTGCATTGACTTCTGGCGACACTTCTGCTCCTGTGCCTTCTCATCGAACTTAACAGGACGATTAGCCTTATTGGTTACCTGGAAGAGGTAGACACCAGCGTTGCCCTTCACAGCGTGAGCTACAAAAGCACCCTTCTTGGTTGCAGAAACCGCACCTGAGAGAGCTGGCTCACTAGCACCTGTAGCAGCAACGAATACTGGAGCAGCGAAAGTAATCTGGTTGACAGAAGAAACCTTGCCACCTTTTGCCTTAGCAGCAGCGATGCTCTTCACACCACTAAGCTTAGACTCAATCATCTCAGCCTTCTTATCCTTGATAACCTCAGCCTTGACCATCTCCTTAACCTGAGGGTCAGTCAAGTCACGATAACCAATGCGATGAATCTTGTCAAGTACTACTACGAGCAAGTGATTGTTGTCACCACACTCATACAAAGGTGAGACCTCACCCTCCTTGCTATCAAAGATCCACTTCAAGGCATCACGAGTAGCATGGATGTTAGCTACATAATGAGAAGCTGTTGTTACATCCTTCAACTCCTGTACCTTATAACCACTTCTTGCTGCATTCTTAAGAAGGTCAGCTGAAGTCTGGTTAGCACTTACAAAGCTAGAGAACTTGTTGTATGCTGTACGATATGTAGCCTGAGAGAAGTCGATAGTCTTCTTGATGACTGCAGCAGTATACTTATCAATCATACCCTTGCGGTCGCAAACCTGAAGGATAACATAACCTTGCCCCAACTGGAGTTCTGTCAAAGAGTTGACTGCGGCTGTATTCAAAGTATTAATGAAAGCCTTATTGTCCTTGTCCATAGTCTGAGCAAACTCATACTGGCGTGTAGTCATCCAAGCCTTCTCACCAGTCTGACCATATTTCTTGGCGATAGCCTCGAAGTCAGCACCACCAGCAAGAGCTCCATGAATAGAGTCAGCCTTGGTCTTAGCCTCGTCTACAGTATTAGCTGCAACCTGGATAACACGATACTGAACAGAGTCAGGCAACTGCTGCTTGCTCATCAACTTAACGATGTTCAAAGTATTGTCGGCTGCATTAACCTTAACTGCAGAAGTAGAACCTACAGCCATAGAGTCGATGTCGGCAGCAATATCCTGTGGGAAAGCATCCTTACCTACAGGGATGCCGAGATAAGCTACTGTAGAACCTGCCTTACGAACGACCTCTGTTGGATCAGCTGCCGCAGCAAGCTGAGTGTGATAACCAGCAAATTCCTTGTTTAGGGCTGCACGGTCTGCCTTGGAAGCATCCACCTCTACATCAACATACTTGATGTCGCGGCTCTCTACTGGCTGTTTGAAACGAGCCTTCAGTTCATCATACTTAGCCTTAAGGTCACTCTCCTCTACTTTCACCTTATCGTCCTGGATGTCAGAATAAGGGAACGCAGCCAACTGAATCTGGCTTTCCTCGTTCTCCTCCTTGAAAGCCATCTTAGCTTCTACAGGGTTAGAGAGGAAACAGTGAGCGAGAAGAGACTGATACTTCTGAGCCAATGTCTGCTGGCGAAGGGTCTTCTCGATGAATGACCAGTACTTGAAGATTTTATCATACTGCTCCATCATCTGAGCGTTAGCAGAAGGATTAGCCTTCTGAGCCTTGTAATCAGCCAAGAACTTCTGGAGTGCTGAAGCATCGAAACGACCGGTCTGCTGATTAACAAATGGAGTCTGCTGAAGCATAGGGTTGGTACCTGTCTTCAAGATGTCCTGAAGTTCTGCGTCTGTAACAGTCAATCCGAGTTTCTCAGCTTCCTTGGCGATGATGGTGTTCTGCACGTATGTATTCCATACCATGTCCTTCACCTGGTTCATCTGCTCCTCAGGAAGGTTTTCCTGTCCCTGTTGCATCTTAATTACTTCAGTATACTCATCAACGAGCTTTTGGAAATCTTGCACGCTGATTTTTTCGCCCAACACCTCACCGACCTGCTGTCGCTCATTGTTCTTTGCAGAATCACAAGAGCGGAAAGCTTCCTCGGCAATGAAGGCGAAAAGGCCGAAACTGATGATACACACCAGTATCACGCCCCTTTTTCTAATTGTTCCTAATGCTGCCATTACGTTTTAATTATTATTATTTTTATTATTTTTCCATTGGTTGGGTTGCCTTTTCATTCGATGTAGCAGGCATCGAAATGTGAAATGCAGCCAATTGTCTGCAAAAATACAAAGAAAATACGAGAAAAGGGAATTTTTCTTTAGCTTTTTTGGGTATGAAGGGGAAAAAGGAGGAAAAAAACGTGATAGTTGCTATATATAAGGTGTATTTGAGTCTTTTTCTGACTTTATCATAGCTACTATCACGTCTTTTTGAAGAAATCTAAATCAACTTATTCTGTTCTAGATCATTCTACAATATGAAGCTTCACCAACTCTATCTTACGAGAGGTTGACTTGATGATTTTAAACTCGAAATGTTCAAACTTGATAACTTCGTTGAGTTTCGGGAAACTCTGGTATTCATGCAAGATAAGACCGCCTACGGTCATATACTCATCACTTTCTGGCAAATCAAGGTCAAACATATCGTTCACCTTGTCAATCTCCAATCGTGCCGAGAGCAAATAGTCATCGTTATCTATTTTCTTGGCGACATACTTAGCTGAATCATGCTCATCCTCAATATCGCCAAATATTTCCTCGACAATATCCTCCAGACTGACGAGCCCACTAGTACCACCAAACTCATCCACCACAACGCCCAGTGACTTTTTCTGCTGCAAGAAGTTTTGCATCAGTTTCTGAGCCTGCATGGTTTCTGGCACGAAAGGCAAAGTACGGATATGATCCTGCCATTTGGCAGGGTTATGGAAGAGCTCGGAACTATGGATATAGCCCACGATATGGTCGATGTCTTCCTCATAAACGATGATCTTGGAATTACCACTCTCTATAAATTTCTGTTTCAGTTCGTCCAAGGTCGCAGTCTTCTCAACTGCCTGGATCTCAGTACGTGGCACCATACAGTCGCGCACCTTTGTATCGCTGAAATCGAGGGCATTCTGAAAGATTTTCACTTCATCGTTGATTTCATCCTCATTGGTGGCATTGTCGATGCTCGACTGAACGAGATAATCCAAATCCACCTTCGAGAAGCCTTCGTCAGCCCCCTCACTATCCATCTTCATACCTACCAAGCGCAACAGGCACTTGCTCAATAGAGTACTGAACTTGCTGATAGGCCACAAGATGACATAACACAAGAAAGCTATTGGACTGAAGACCGTTAGCAAGCGATTTGGATTAGCCTTAAACAAAGTCTTCGGCAAGAACTCTCCCGTAAAAAGAACGATAAGGGTAGACAAAACCGTATCGGCAGGCACCGTGAAAGCGGCATCCATACCACTGAAAATCGTATTGTCGAACAATCGAGCTATCAAGATACCATACACCACCAAAGCGATGTTGTTACCCACCAGCATGGTACTGACAAAGCCATTAGGATGATGGTAAAACAGCGAGAGCAAACGCTGTGTAAAGCCATTTTTCTCCTTATCCATCTCCGCCAACATACGATTGGAAGAGACAAAGGCAATTTCCATACCACTGAAAAATGCAGAAAACACCATCGTGACAACAATGCCCACGACAAGACTAATATCTACCTGTTCCATAATGTCTTATATAATTTTAATGCATGAGAGGGATTGTTGTATTTGCCCTCACAGGCTGTGCCTGCTGACGCATCGGTGCAGCGGCAGAATCGGATGGAGATGCAGGAGCAGCCTCACCGCCTCCACCAGTAAAGTCACCTCGTTCAAAGCTACCTTTAGAATTGCTAACCATATAGCGAGTCATCTTCTCATCACTCCAGAAATGGCTACCCTGAAGGGTACGCTCCGGCGTAACCAACTTACTGAAGACGTTGCTGGAAAGTTCATGCTTGTTCTCATCCCAAGTGAGTTGTTCGCTTGTGAATCGCAAGCCATCCTTGGTCAAGATACGCACTCGACCATAAAGCTTCCAAATCTTCTGTTGGTCGAAATAGTAGGCCGTATCACATTGGATATAGCTATTGATATGAAATTTCTCATCGAACTGCTCGAGCAAAATACCTTTGTCGAATATCCAGCGAGAAGGATTGCGGTTGGTATTTACCTCCCAACGTTCCGTCACGATGCGATATTTGATGACTCCCGAGTCACTTATCAGCGTGTTGACACCATACGACGTCATCATTGCCACAGAATCACGTGCTCTGATGGCGGGCGCAGTATGCTCCACTTGATTCTGGCATGCCGCCAAGACCCAAGTAGCCAACCAACCAATCAATATGAAATGTCTTATCTTATACATTATTATATATATAGAAGATGGGAGTTCTTTCCTTGCGAAAAGTTTACTGCATCTTGAACTTCTTAAACCAATCCTCGTTGAACGTGAAACCAATGTTAATGCGGAAAGTGTTCTCCTTGATGAGATCCTTGGCAGAACTTCTAACCCACTGACCACTGATATTGAGTTGTGAACGGTGATTCCACTGGTTGCGAATAGGAATACCGAAACCGGCACTTACAGAAATTTCCTTAGGTCCATCCACACCATTCACCTTATAGTAAGGTGTGGCATAGCTTGCACCCAAACGATACTGCACCTGCTGGAAGAATCCACGTCCGCCATTGCAATACTGCGCACCCAGGTTTACCTTGTGGCGATCCATATAAATGCCATCTTTCAGCAGATATTGCTTATTCTCGTAACTAGGATAGCCATTACTACCCCACTTTTGGAGCGTATAGTCGAGTCCCACCTTCAACTGGTTATCATGGTTCCACATCAAACCTGCGCCATACATGTTAGGCAACTTGTAAGCCTTGTCGATGACGAAAGCCATGGTATCTGTGGTATTGTCCTGGGCGTTGGTAGAAATGAGCTTCATATCTGCAGAAGCCCCCAAGTTATGACCTGGTGAGAAAGTAACGCCGACCGTCATCCAATCCTTCTTGCTGATTTGATGAGTATACTGCACACCGAAATCAAGCTTGTAGTTGCTCACACGAGAATAATAGGTACGAGTGAGTGTCTTATAATAAGAATTGCTATAGGAATTGGACACGTAACGATCTATACTACCCCACACATAAGAGACATTGGCACCTACAGCCAATCCCGCAACAGGGCTCCAACCAGCTCCCACATAAGCTTGATGCAAGCCTCCTGAACCATTATAAGTATTGGAGTAAGTCACATCTTTGTCGGAAGAATTTACGTAACCAGAGGTTGCATAATTGTAGCCCACATTGGTAAAAGGAATGATACCAAAACTCATACCAAGATGGCGGAAGAGACGGAAACCAGCCACGGCATACTCGAAATTGGAGTTGTTAGCATTCTTCTTGACACCATTTTCATTGAAGTTGGTAACCTGTCCAGAGATTCCGGCATCAAAGATGAAAGTCAAGGAGTCTATCGATGCATAAGACGCAGGGTTGAGATAGTTGACCTGATTATGCTCATGAAAACCAAGACCCACTCCATTCATACCACGGTTGAAACCGGAGGTCTGGTCAGACAACTGTCCTAGACCATACTGGCTGTATGGAGAATTGGTACCACTTTGGGCTTTTGCGAAAAGAGCAGTGCCCAACAAAAGGGCTGCTAATATTAATTTTCTCATTGAAATATGATAAATCTATGTGATAATTCCATCAAAATTGTATTCAGAGTGCAAAAGTATTAAAAAAAATCTAGAAAAAAGAAGGATAATCCAAAATAATAAGGTATTTTTGCATCGTGAAACGTTTTAAGTATATTTTTAGCGTCATTTTAGCAGTTATTTTACTCAATTTAACTACTGACGTGATGGCTCAGGAAGACACCGGAAGCGAAGCCTCCGAGATTTCCGCACAGAACAATCGTGCCAACGAGAATGCCACAGCGTGGCTCGACTCTGTTGACATTTCCCTCTTGACCTGTGGCCCAGGGCAAGAGGTATGGTCGTATTATGGACATACCGCACTGCGCATCCAGGACAAGGTACATGGTACAGATGTCGCCGTCAACTGGGGTATGTTCAGTTTTCATCAAGGATTCTTTGTTCTCCGATTCGTCTTCGGACTCACCGACTATCAAATAGGAATCTTCCCGATGAACGAATTCATCGCCGAGTATACGGCGGAAGGCAGATGGGTACGTCAACAGCGCATCCGAATGTCAAGGGACGAGAAGCTGAACATCTTGCGTGCCATCGACGAGAACGCCAAGCCGGAGAATAGAGTCTACCGCTACAACTTCTTCTACGACAATTGTACTACCCGTGCTCGAGAGATGATACTCGACAACATCGGAAAGAGCAACACAAACTTCGATGAAGGGGAAATCGCCAACAGCACCTATCGTGAAGAAATCCATAAGCTCAACGATAACCATCGTTGGGCACGTTTCGGCAATGACCTACTACTTGGTTACGAGGCTGACAGGCAACTCAACAAGCGAGAATGGGAATTTCTGCCCGACAACCTGAGCAAAGATTTTGACACGGAAGGCCGCAAGGACTTCGTCAACGCCTCAGCAGAGGTTGATGGAGCTACCAACGCTACTGCCGCCCAAGGATTCATCAGCCTTGTAGACAGCTCATGCTACCTCATACCCCCTACAACAAGCGAGGCTTCAACAGCAGGACAGGCAATCGAAGAGCCTATCACCCCTATCGAAGTGGCGTGGATTTTAGCTGTTATCATCGTGGCTCTTTCGGTTATTGAGGTCTTCAAAAGAAAGAACTGGTGGTGGATGGATGCCACTTTGCTGGTGACAACAGGTATACCAGGTCTCATCTTATTGGCAATGGTATTCTCACAGCACCCTACCGTGCAGATCAACTTCCAAATATTGATACTCAACCCTCTCAATATATTCTATGTGTGGAAGACGGTGAAGCGCATGAGAAAAGGCAAGCTCTACTGGTATTACGATGCCTGGGGAATGTTCCTTGCCGCTGGATTGTTGCTACGCCTCTGCCAGCACTACGCCGAGGGAATTTCCATTTTGGCACTATCTTTGCTGATAAGATACATCATCAAGTCTACCCTCTCTACGATGACAGCCAACAAGTTCACACCAGGACGCTACATTGGCAAGCGATTCCGCAAGAGAAAATTCAAGACGAAAGACATTAATAAACATTAGAAAATCAAGAATACGAAGGCTTTTCTCAGCCCAGAAAATACGAACAAATTATGATGGTCAACAGATATATCACAGCCCTTTTGGTTGTCTTGGCGGCAACCGGCATGGAGGCACAGACTTATCAGCAGGCGCTGAAGTTTGCGCTCAACGATATATCCTACGATGAATTCATCCAGCAACCGGAGGCGAAGGCATTGGAGGACGACATCCTCTGTGTGCTCAAGGCTATCAAGCAAGCCTCCGAGGATGAAAGCATCGCAGAGCACCACCATTTTCTTTCGGCTACACTACCTGCCGAAAGCACTGACATTCTGACAGAGAATCATTTACATATTTGTTTTTACCCCGCTGAGGAGCATAAGTACAAGGCTCCATACGGGAGCATTGTTATTCGAGGTCCCGATATTTTTTAGGCAAAAAGTAACAGAAATCGAGGAATATAGCCCACAAAAGGGCATTTCTTGATGAATTATTGCTGATTTACAGATATTTTTTGTATTTTTGCAGAATCTTTAGCTGCACTCGGCAATAAGAAAGCGCACTTTCATTGCGCTCATTTGCAAAAGATTTGCATCCTAATAAACATCACATCGAATAATAATAAAAATAAATATATAAAATGAACTTTAACAAAATCCTACAGTCATTGTTCGGCAACAAGTCAACTCGCGATATGAAGTTGATTCAGCCTATCGTAGAGAAGATCAAGGCTGAGTATCCTAAGATGAACGCTTTGAGCAATGACGAACTTCGTGCGAAGACGAAGGAACTCCAGAAGTATGTACAAGAGTATGCCAAGGACGAGAAGGCTAAGATTGCTGACTTGAAGGCTAAGATCGAGGACACTCCTATCGACGAACGTGAAGGAATCTTCAACCAAATAGATAAGTTGGAGAAGGAAGCACTCGACAAGTACGAGGTTGCCCTCAACGAGGTTTTGCCTCAGGTATTCGCCATCGTCAAGGATACAGCCCGCCGTTTCGCAGAGAACGAGGAGACTGTAGTTACAGCCACAGACTTCGACCGAGAGTTGGCTGCCGACCCTAGCCACGACTTCATCACCATCGAGGGAGACAAGGCTATCTACCACAACCATTGGACTGCCGGCGGCAACGACATGAAGTGGGAAATGATTCACTACGACGTTCAGCTCTTCGGTGGTGTTGTTCTCCACCAGGGTAAGATTGCCGAGATGGCTACTGGTGAGGGTAAGACTCTTGTGGGTACTACCCCTATCTTCTTGAATGCCTTGACAGGCAACGGTGTTCACGTCGTAACCGTCAACGATTACTTGGCTAAGCGTGACTCAGAGTGGATGGGACCTCTCTATATGTTCCACGGCCTCTCTGTGGATTGCATCGACAAGCACCGTCCTAACTCTGACGAGCGTCGTAAGGCATACTTGGCAGATATCACCTTCGGTACCAACAACGAGTTTGGTTTCGACTACTTGCGTGACAACATGGCTACCAACCCAGCCGACCTTGTACAGCGTCAGCACAACTACGCCATCGTCGATGAGGTTGACTCCGTGTTGATTGATGATGCCCGTACTCCATTGATTATCTCTGGTCCTATTCCTAAGGGCGACGACCAGATGTACGAGCAGTACCAACCATTGGTTGAGAAGCTCTACGAGGTACAGCGCAAGCAGGCTACCGAGTTGCTCGCCGAGGCAAAGAACAAGATCAACGAGGGCACCAAGACCAAGAACCAGCAGTTGCTCGACGAAGGTTTCTTGGCACTCTATCGTTCTTACAAGGCACTGCCTAAGAACAAGCCATTGATCAAGTACCTCTCAGAGGAAGGTATCAAGGCTGGTTTGCTCAAGACAGAGGAGTACTACATGGCAAACAACAACCGTGAGATGCCTAAGGCTGTTGAGCCTTTGTATTTCGTGGTAGACGAGAAATTGAATTCTGCCGACCTTACCGACAAGGGTACAGACTGGTTGGCTAAGCAGGTGAACGATAAGGAACTCTTCGTGTTGCCTGATATTACTTCCCAGTTGAGTGAGTTGGAGGCTCGCACAGACCTCTCCGACCAGGAGCGTCTCGACAAGAAGGATGAGCTCTTGGCTCACTACGGCGTACAGAGCGAGCGTGTTCACACCTTGCAGCAGCTCTTGAAGGCTTACACCATGTTCAACAACAACGATGAGTATGTCGTGATGGACGGACAGGTGAAGATTGTCGACGAGCAGACAGGTCGTATCATGGAAGGTCGTCGCTGGAGCGATGGCTTGCACCAGGCTATCGAGGCAAAGGAGCACGTCAAGGTGGAGGCTGCCACACAGACCTTCGCTACCATCACCCTGCAGAACTACTTCCGTATGTACCACAAGTTGGCTGGTATGACCGGTACAGCTAGTACAGAGGCTGGTGAGTTCTGGGACATCTACAAACTCGATGTTGTAGAGATTCCTACCAACCGCCCTATCCAGCGCAAGGACCTCGACGACCGTGTCTATAAGACTGCTCGTGAGAAGTATCGTGCTGTCATCGACGAGATTGAGGAGACACGTAACGCAGGTCGCCCAGTCTTGGTAGGTACCACTTCCGTGGAGATTTCAGAGTTGTTGAGCAAGATGTTGAAGATGCGCAACATTCCTCATAATGTATTGAACGCCAAGTTGCACCAGCAGGAGGCTCAGATTGTAGCCGAGGCAGGTCGCTCCATCAATGGCAAGGGTGCCGTAACCATCGCTACCAACATGGCTGGTCGTGGTACCGATATCAAGTTGACTCCAGAGGTGAAGGCAGCAGGTGGTCTCGCCATCATCGGTACAGAGCGTCATGAGAGCCGTCGTGTTGACCGTCAGCTCCGTGGTCGTGCCGGTCGTCAGGGTGACCCAGGTTCTTCAGTATTCTACGTATCTTTGGAGGATAAGTTGATGCGTCTCTTTGCTTCTGAGCGTATTGCCAAGGTGATGGACCGTTTAGGCTTCGAGGATGGTGAACGTATCGAGAGTCCGATGATCAGCAAGAGCATCGAGCGTGCCCAGCGCAAGGTTGAGGAGAACAACTTCGGTATCCGTAAGCACCTCTTGGAGTATGATGACGTGATGAACCGTCAGCGTACCGTTATCTACGAGAAGCGTCGCCACGCCTTGATGGGCGAGCGTATCGGAATGGATATTGCCAACATCATCTGGGACCGTGTGCTCAACATCGTCAACAACAACGACTTCGAGGGAGCCAAGGAAGAGTTCTTGAAGATTCTCGCCATGGAGATTCCATTCAACGAGGATGAGTATGAGAACGGCAGACGTGAGGACTTGGCAGAGCGTGCCTTCCAAGAGGCTATGGCAGCCTTCAAGCGCAAGACCGATCGCATCCAGACTACCGCTATGCCTATCATCAAGCAGGTATATGAGAATCAAGGTGCTATGTATGAGCGCATCATGGTGCCTATCACAGATGGCAAGCGCATGTACAACATCCCTTGCAACCTCAAGGATGCTTACGAGAGCGAGGCTAAGAGCGTAGTGAAGGAATTTGAGAAGAGCGTGGTGCTCCACATCATCGACGATGACTGGAAGGAGAACCTCCGCAAGCTCGACGAACTTCGTCACTCAGTGCAGAACGCTAGTTACGAGCAGAAGGATCCACTCTTGATCTTCAAGTTGGAGAGTGCCAAGATTTGGGATGCAATGATCAATGATATGTACGACCGTATCGCCAGCATCTTGATGCGTGGTCAGATTCCAGTGATGGAGCAGGAGCAGCCTGTACAGGAGGCAGCCCCAGAGCAGCACACACAGCAGAACTACGTAGAGAGCAAGGTTGACATCGACGCTGAGCGTGAGGCTCAGGAACGTGCTGCCAACCAGGATACTCGCGAGGGTGCTGACCAAGTGAACCGCACTCCTTATCGTGCCGAGCGCATGCCTCGTCCAAACGATCCATGTCCATGCGGCAGCGGCAAGAAGTTTAAGAACTGCCACGGTAGAAACTTGCAAGCATAAACTTGCAGACCGTTTTTTGCAGGTTTAATCACAATAAATAATGATAAGAATACCTAGACTTGATGATACTCTCATCATTTCTAGGTATTTTTATATATAATAACATCATTACTACCGAGTTGCAAAGAATTATTAGTAATTTTGCACACGAAAGAAAAAGATTAGGAACAAGATAAACAGAAATAGATAATATGAAATTATCAGAACTTAAAACAGGTGAAAGTGGCGTTATCGTCAAGGTTTCTGGTCACGGTGGCTTCCGTAAGAGAGTCATCGAGATGGGATTCATCAAGGGCAAACGAGTGGATGTTCTCCTCAATGCCCCTCTCCAAGACCCAGTGAAGTACAAGATTATGGGTTACGAGGTTTCGCTTCGCCATAGCGAGGCAGACCATGTGGAGGTCGTTTCCCTCAACGAAGCAAAGAATGACGCTACACTCAGAAAGGCGGATGCAGAAGACCGCCAACAGGTAATTAACTCTCATGTGGTAGATACCCAAGATGCCGACGAGCAGGCTTTGGGAGACAAAATGCTCGTAGCAGAAAAGAAGGTAGATGAAAGCAGTGAGGCTCTTGCCGAACAGGAGGCCGACCGCTTGCACCACGTCATCAACGTGGCATTGGTGGGCAATCCAAACTGTGGCAAGACTTCCTTCTTCAACTTTGCCTCTGGTGCCCATGAACGTGTGGGTAACTACAGCGGTGTAACCGTAGATGCCAAGGAAGGACATGCAGAATACAAAGGTTACCAGTTCAACTTGGTCGATCTCCCTGGTACCTACTCCCTCTCAGCTTATTCGCCTGAGGAGCTTTACGTGCGCAAGCAGTTGGTGGAACATACCCCTGATGTGGTTATCAACGTGATCGACACCAGCAACTTGGAGCGCAACCTCTACCTCACCACCCAGTTGATAGACATGCACATCCGCATGGTTTGTGCCCTCAACATGTTTGACGAGACCGAGAAACGTGGCGACAACATCGACTACGACAAGCTCGGCGAGCTCTTCGGAATCTCCATGATTCCTACCGTCTTCACCAACGGTCGTGGTGTAGATAAACTCTTCGACACCATCATCGACCTCTATGAAAGCAAGGAGGGAACCAACCCTCACTATCGCCATATCCACATCAACCATGGACACGAGATAGAGCATGGCATCGAACATATTCAGGAATATCTGAAGGCAGATGACTCCATCCGCCAACGCTACTCTACACGATATCTCAGCATCAAGCTGTTGGAAAACGACAAGGATGCAGAGGAATACGTGAGCCACCTCAACTCGGCAAAGGAAATCTTCGCCGCTCGCGACGAGGCAGCCAAGCGTGTAAAGGAAGAGACCTTGGAGGATAGCGAGACCGCCATCATGGATGCCAAGTATGGCTTTATACATGGCGCGTTGCAGGAAGCTGGTTACGAGACAGGCAAGGCGAAGGACACTTACCAGATTACTCACCTCATAGACCGTGTGCTCACCAACAAGTATGTAGGTTTCCCTATCTTCATTCTCCTTTTGTTTATCATGTTCTCAGCCACCTTCGTGCTGGGCGAGATTCCTAAGGGATGGATAGAGGACGGCGTGGCGTGGCTTGGCGAGACCATCAGTACGACCATGCCAGACGGACCAGTCAAGGATATGTTGGTAGATGGTGTCATCGGTGGTGTGGGAGCCGTCATCGTATTCCTGCCACAGATTCTCATTCTCTATTTCTTCATCTCCTATATGGAGGATTCGGGCTACATGGCCCGTGCCGCCTTCATCATGGATAAGTTGATGCACAAGATGGGCTTGCATGGCAAGTCGTTCATCCCGCTCATCATGGGTTTCGGATGCAACGTGCCAGCAGTAATGGCTACACGAACCATCGAGAGCCACCGTTCCCGCCTCATCACCATGCTGATATTGCCTTTGATGAGTTGTTCGGCTCGTCTGCCTATCTACATCATGATCATCGGAACGTTCTTTGCCTTGCAATATCGTTCACTCATCATGATTTCGCTCTATCTGATAGGCATCTTCCTAGCCGTCATCTTGAGCCGCATCTTCTCTTCGTTCGTTATCAAGGGTGAGGACACCCCATTTGTAATGGAGTTGCCTCCTTACCGCTTCCCTACATGGAAGGCGATTGGTCGCCACACATGGGAGAAAGGTAAGCAGTACTTGAAGAAGATGGGTGGTATCATCCTCGTGGCAAGTATCATCGTATGGGCGCTCGGTTACTTCCCTCACGACGAAAAGCTTGACAACCAGGCACAACAGGAACAGAGCTACATCGGCAGAATCGGTAAGACCATCGAGCCTGTGTTCCGTCCTCAAGGATTCGACTGGAAGCTTGACGTAGGTTTGGTTTCTGGTGTGGGTGCCAAGGAGATTGTAGCCTCAACAATGGGTGTGCTCTACAGCAACAACGACAGCTTCGCCGACGACAACGGCTATAATGACGAGGATGGCAAGTACGAGGTTCTGAAAAAACAGATGACCAGCGACCTCAAGAAGACATACGGCTACAGCGATGCCGAGGCTAGCTCGAAAGCTATGCTGACTGCCTATTGCTTCTTGCTCTTCGTACTGCTCTACTTCCCTTGTATCGCAACTATAGCAGCCATCAAGGGTGAGACAGGCAGCTGGAAATGGGCAGGATTCGCCGCAGGCTACACCACGCTGTTGGCGTGGGTTGTATCAGCACTGGTCTTCCAGATAGGAAGCCTGTTCATATAAGTAACGTTTATATAATTCAAGCCAAAAACTCCTCCGTTTGGACAATGCCTGTCATCGTCCAAGCGGGGGAGTTTTTGATTTTATTTTTTACAGTTTTATATCGTAATTTCATCTTGCCACAACACCGAAAGACACAAAATCTACAAATAATAACCAAAATAGCAACAAAAATGTAGTAATTATTTGGAATATTCAAAAAAAAAGCTTAACTTTGCATAATAAATCTAACATTTAATAGGTAAGATGCGTAAGAACATAGAGAAAATCCTCATAAGACTGATAAACGCAGATCATTTGTGCGTTACGCTAATCGTCCTGTTCATAGGATGGTTACTTGCTTTTGCGTCCATCAATCTCACGTTTATCAATCCAATCAAAAAAGCATTTGCCGATTTCTCCATGACCGACATATATTATGAGATTCAAAATAGCAGCGGCGTGAAAGAAATCAATAATGACATAGTACTTGTGGATATGACAGACCTCTATGACCGTAGGCAAATAGCAGCCTGCATTGAGCAGATAGAGCAATGTCAACCGAAGGTATTTGTCATCGACCTCATTTTTGAACGTCCAAGCTTTGACGAAGAAGAAAACGAAACTCTGATCAATGCAATTGGCAACATCAAGAATGGTGTCATATCATGCAAGCTTATCAACTATGAACCAGAGAAAGACTACTTCAAAAATACGCGCACCTCATTTTTCGATGGAATAGAGGGAGACTACTCATGGGCTTTTAGTAATGTAATTTCAGGAGAGGGCTATGGTTGCATACGCAAATACTCTCAAAATGAAAAACTTATAGACAAAACGATATACTCATTGCCATACTTGGCTGCATGTAAATATACACACACACAGCCTCAGCCTCAATCGCCCAAACAGCGAGACATAGAGTATTCACACACCGACTTTCTCACTATCAAGCACAATGATGTTCAGAAATACAAGAAACTAATCAAGAACAAAATCGTGATACTAGGCACCATCAATGAGGAAGCCGACACGCATATCACGCCTTTAGGCAAAATGCCAGGTATGAAGATACAGGCATTTGCCATGCTGTCGTCTATGGCACACCACAATGTGCAAACTGCCAACAATATAGTCAGCCTGCTCATCGCCATTATATTGTGCTATCTCTCAGCCTGGATGGGAGCTGTTCTGCCTAAGAAATACCCATACTCATATTTATACTGGCTAAAGTTCTACTATTTTGGCATAACAACCATACTGGTAGGAATCAACTTTATCCTCTTTGCCAAGTTCAATTACTACGTGAGTCTGCTGCTTCCACTAGTAGGCATTGCACTTGTAGAGACAGCACGCCTCCAATATAAATGGATCATTATGATGCTTTCGAAACATACAAAACTAAAATTCATCAAAAAGTCAATATATTATGTCAAGCCATAGAATGTTTATATTAAGTCTGTCAATACTCATCATGACAACTGTCAAGGCTGCCACCCCAACGACAGACGATAGTGCGTTGCTACTTCAGCGAGCCGACTCACTATATAGGATGGGAAACTTCAAGCAGGCTGTGGAGGTGTACCAAAAAGCTGCCGAAACAGGAAATGCCGAGGCACAATTCGACATAGGCTATGCCTACTATACAGGCGAAGGCACAGAACGAGACTATACCACCGCCGCCATGTGGTTCAAGCGTTCCGCCAAGCAAAAGTTTGCCAAGGCTCTTTACAACCTAGCTTACTGCTACATGAATGGACGTGGCGTGCCACGCGATTATGACAAAGCTTACAACCTCTTGCTAGAATCTGCCGAGACCAACTACAAGCGTGCCCAGCTCACTCTTGCAGATTGCTATGCACGAGGCGTACTCGTGGAGCAAAATGAGGAAGAAAGCATCAAGTGGAAGAACAAGGCTGAAAACAAGACAGAGGAAAGCCCAACTACCAAGAAAGAAAATCCACAAGCTATCAAACAAGAGCTGCCAACCAAACAAGAGCAGCCACAAGCTATCAAACAGGAGCAACCACGAATCATAAAAGCAGATGAGCCACAAGCCATCAAGGAAGAAAAGCCGAAAAAGGAAACTCTAAGCGGAGATTTTAATATAGAGGTAGACATACCAGGAATGGACACAGACAGCAAGGGCATAGAGGTTGCCAAGGAAGAGCCAACCAAGATGTCGGCACCTTCCCTTCGCATACTCTATCCTGAAGACCAGTCGCTGTTCCATACAGATCAAATCAAACTGAAATACCAACTCATCAATCATGGTTGCAACGACAGCACACGCATCGTCGTCATGGTCGATGGGCAACGCCAACCAGAGACTCGTGCCGTAAGAGCTGCCAACACTATCGACGTAAGTCTGCCACACCACGACTGTACTGTCATGCTGTACGCTCAAAACAAATGCGGCAACAGCGAACCTGCCACTCTACGGCTCATCCGCGAAGCCACACAATATGAGATGCCAAAGCTCTTCGTTGTGGCTATCGGCGTAGGTGATTACAACGACCCCAAATTACCGAAACTCAAACTTACGTGCAAGGATGCACAGGATTTTGCAAAGGTCATAGCTACCAAAAAAGGACTTCCATACGAAGACGTACAAGTAAAGCTTCTCTGTGATAGTGAAGCTACGCGAGCTGACATCTTTGAAGCCATGGAATGGCTAAAGCAAGAGTCATCGCCAAACGACGTATGCATTTTCTTCTATGCCGGACATGGACTCAGAGACGAGAAAGACCGTTTCTACTTCATTCCTTACGGATGCAACTCAGACAAGCTCTACGACTGCTTCAGCGCAGCAGACTTCCGCAATGAGGCAGAGGATATTAATGGAAAGTTCATCGCTTTCGTAGATGCCTGCTACTCTGGGGCCTTACTCGAAGGAACAAGATCGGCTGCAACAAGTCACTTCATAGAGCAACTGAAGCGCTCGAAAAACGGCATGCTGCTATATGCTTCCAGTTCTTCCGACACCAAGTCGTGCGAGGACGAGTCTTGGGGAAACGGCGCTTTCACAAAGGCACTTGTGGAAAGTTTCAACGGCGCCGCCCGTGAGGAACAAGACGAGGGACTCTCTACCCAAGAGTTAGAGCACTTCCTTTACAAAGAAGTACGCAAAACGACCAACTACAAGCAGACACCAATATTCATCAATCCCAATGGTATAGAACACTTTAACCTCTTCAATTATGACAAATAATATTACAAACAACAGAAGGTTTCACTGGGTGGTCATCATCATCGGCTTAACCATGTTAGTGGGCTACTGTCACACTGCAAGTGCACAGAAATATCTGGTCTACTCGGTAGTAGGAAAAGCCTACCTCCAACAGGGCAGTCGCTTCGTACCGCTACCAGCCCATAAGTACATCAACAAAAGCTCACGTTTAAAGATAACGAGCGAAAGTGCCGTCACTATACTCGACGAGGCAAGACTCAAGATGTACTCGTTCACACGCGAGGGAACAAATACGATAACCGATTTGCTCGATCTTTCAAGCAAACGTACCAAGAGCCTTACGAAACAGTACATGAGTTACCTCATGAAGCATATCTTTGACCCAAAGGTGCAGAAGATGACTCATCCCGATGCCTACATGCAGGTAACAGGAACTTCCTATCGTGCCGAATCTGCCGACTCAATGTTTATGGCTCGCATAGTAGATCTTCTATCCGAGGGAACAATGCCCGGAGGTACCCCCGAGCAAAAGATAACCAACCCAGCCAATAACTTTATCTCCGATTACGACGTGACGCTCGAACTCATTGATACCCAGACGGGCAAACCTCTGAGCGACGAGATTACCGCCAATACTCCATGTTATGTCAGGGTAAAAAACAACACGGAAGAAGCCCTCTATGTAAATGTACTCAACGTGGACAACAAGGGTAACAAATACCTGGTATTACCAATGGATGAAGAAGCAACTTGCTCCAACCTTCTGGTGCCATCCAAATGCACAGTAGGCTTCAAGTCAGAACCATTCATCACATCAGACATACCATCCAAAGACTCATTCCTACTCATAGCAACCGACGAGCCCGTCAATTTCAGCATTCTGATGAACGACATTACCGCAGGGCAATACAAGGGCTCAAAGATTCGAGTAGGTTTATCTAGAGTAAATACATACATCAAGTAGAAAACTCAAACAAAATGACAACATGAACATCAACCGCCACACCCAAGCAACACTCATTGCCATGGCACTATGTTGGCTACCAAACAGCAACATAACAGCATTGCAAAAGTCAACCTCAAGTAGTATCTTCCAAAAAGAAGACAAGGGCACCGCCGATGCCAAAGTATTCAACCTATTATCCTCCTACACGGGCGGACGATTGGTATCGAAGACTTTTGACTTCAGCCATTCCAAGCTTACCGACACCCAAGAGGACGGTATCAAGATTGCAGAAGGTACGAAATTCCAAATCAACTCGCTTCGCTCTGATATCTATATCGACAACAAGAGCAAGCAACCTGTATTCAACAAGCGCTATCCCATGGAATCGGCTGTGAATCTCCTCATGAACATGGTTAGCAACGATACTCATCGCATCAACATAACCCATCATCAATATGGAAACGTAAGGAAAAGAGTATCAGTACCACTCAATGCCATCTACCTGCTTCTTGCTGCCGACAAGGACGTATACTGCTGTGTGACAAAGATTGATGCAAACCATATCGAGGCCAACCTAGTGATGCATCAGCCCAAGAGCGATTACATTCATCTCTTCGTGGTGCAAATACCCATCAGCGAACTCTTCAAGCCAGAAGGCATTATCACAGCCGACCTCTACTCGAACATTCCACAAGAAAACGTAAAATCAATTTACAGCAAACAAGAAAAAAGAAAATGAACAAATCCATCATTAGCAAACTCATGATTGGTCTACTACTCTTCTTTATGTCGCTGAACAAGGTAGTAGCCGAGACGACCTTCAAAATTACAGAAGGAGATGTCAGTGCGACCGTAAAGGCACATATGGAGGGTAATGTTACAGCCCTTTTAAATGCTTTCCACCAAGCAGCCGAGAGTGGTGAGAAAAACATCAAAATATCAAAAGATTACGCTTCGAAAACAGCTATCGACGAAATCAAGGAAATGTGGAAGAGCAGTGCCATGAGCTGTCCACCCATGAATATTAATTGCCGCTGTTTGAAGACCTCAAACGGCTATCAGGTAAGAGGCATTCCTGTAGATATGATTGAAGCTGCAGAAGACGAGGCACGACAAGAACTCACCATCAGCTTTGATGAAGCTGGCACCATAACCAATGTGGCTATAGCAATCGAGATGAACCGCTACGAAGAGCTCATGGCGGAGAAACAATCAGAGTTAGACTACTCTCGACGTCAAATCATTATCGACTTCATCGAAAACTTCCGCACAGCATACAATCGCAAGGACAATGCCTTGCTCAACAGCGTCTTCAGCGACAAGGCACTTATCATCACAGGAAGAGTGGTTAAGGAAAAGCCAAACTCCGATCTCACCAAGATGACACTCACCAACAATCGTGTGGTCTACATCAAACAAACCAAACAAGAATATCTCACAAAACTTGCTCAGGTTTTCAAGACGGTAAAGTACATCAACGTAAAATTCTCAGACATCGAGATTGTAGAGCATCCTAAGTTTGATGACATCTATGGAGTTACCCTCAAACAAGACTGGCGCACTGACCGTTACAAGGACGAGGGTTACTTATTCCTGATGATAGACTTTCGTGATACCAACAACCCGCTTATCCAAGTACGAACCTGGCAGCCATACAAGGACATGGCAGGCAACATTGTTACACAAAAGAAAGATATCTTCCATCTTGGCTCGTTCAAGATCGTAAGATAGCTACACCGACTCATTTTAACAACAAAAATAGAAAACACAGCTTATGAAAAAGATTCTATCAATCGCCTTTGCATTGCTGACAGCCATGACAGCATTCGCACAAAATGTGCTTGAAATCAAAGACATCTCACAGCCCAACGACGTATACTCTAGCGAGAACAACAAGGCTGTGGTTGTAGTGAAATGCAACAAATCCATACCGCTCACATTCGAGTCATCCATGGATAAGTCTGCCAAACCTTACAACACAGGCGTAGAGGGCTCCGATTCCGTCTATTACATAGAGTTTCCTACAGGGTCACGCTATCGTGGACGCATCGTAACCGTCATGTCACCTGGCTATCACACCGTCACCCTCCCACTTCAGGAGCTGAAGCCTAAGCAAGTTGCCACATTCCAGGCTACAGACCCGAACAGCTTGGTTGATGCAGGATGTTACCGTGGTCACCGCAACAAGGGTATGGAAGAGCTAAAAAAGACCAACTACCGTGAGGCACGCGACCAGTTTGTTGTAGCCCGTGAATGCTCTGATGTTGACAAAGAAGAGAACGAGAAAAACATAGCTCTTGTAGACACTATTCTCTATTACAGAGAGAAGGCAGAGAGTACTTACAAACTGCTAGATTACTCACAGGCAAGTGCTTACTACGAAAAGGTTGCAGAACTCAATCCTTACGATACCTATGCCTCCAACCGCTTCTCCAACTGCTTAACGAAATTCAACACAGAGTGTGACGTGACCTATCGACAAGCAGAATACTACATGAGCGAAAAGCAATACGACAAATCACTGGAGTTGTTTAAGCAAATTGTAAAAAACGAATGTCCTTCCAAGCTACAAGCCGTGGAACAGATCAACCGCATCAACAAAGTGCTCAACCAGCGCAAAGACCATTCACGCGTACTCACCTATGAATACCAAAAGGATGTACCTATCGGCTTCTCCTATGGTAAGTACAACATGCACAAGGCTGGCGGTTTCTTCAGCGTGAGCCTTAATAACAAAGTGTTCGACATGATGCGTAGCAACTGTCAAATACCAGATATGCCAGAAATAAACGTCAACTTCGGATGGACGTTAAAGATTGCCAGCCCTGTATGGGTATTCTTTGGTCCTGGTGCCACAGCCAAATGCTACTACGGAGATTACAAACTCAGTGATGACGATGACGACGAGGACAACAAGATATACCCAGGAGAAGATGGTTTGCCTAATGATCCTGAAGGAGTTCTCAAGCCAAGCGAAAGTACATCCAAAAAGAAAGCTGCCAAATACACGAGCGACGACACAAAGGTCAACTTAGGATGGGCTATCTCGCCTGTAGTTGGTATATGTGTGAAATACTCTTACTTCGCAATTCGCTTGACATACCAGTATCGCTTTGCCATGGATTCTAATCTTAAAGACTTCATGGGAACACAGCGCATCGGTCTTGGTATTGGTGTAAGTTTCTAGCCTTAACATCCAAAACTCTAAAGAAAGAGTTATACAATAAAAAGCTCCAAAGAGGTAAACATTCCTTCTTGGAGCTTTTGCCATATTTCAAGTTATTTACAAATATAATAATTAATCTCTGGGAGACAGCGGTCTCCCTTTTTAATTTTATTGCATTGCCCATTGAATTTCTTGACATAGCTCAATTCATGGGGGCTTCTCGCCCCCAAACCACTCGGTGTTTTCTGGTATAGATTATTAAGCCAGAACCACCTCAGAATCGTGCACTTCTATTGAGAACTTGCCTCGTAAGATAGCCACTCTGATAAATCATAGGCAATGGTGCTTCTACATCTGCTCGATAATCCACGAAACTACTTGTTGGATAATATTTACCAGTCAGTTCATTCAGATTTTCCTTGCAATGAGACAATAATCGCACCAAATAAGTAGGAGTACCTGTAGCAAACCAATAATCTGCCAAGATTTTCTTGTTCAGTGTGTTCAAGATACTAAACGGATTGTAAATATCAAGCATATTAGGACTGAAGTGATAACCGTCGAACTTGCGCTTCAGTTTATACTTCATCTCATCCTCCGAAACCTTATATCTCACTGCCATCGCCTTGATTTGCTCATCAAAGGTCGTATATAATTCTTCCTTAGTGATTCCACAAAGGGCCTCATACCGCTCATCCATGCTAATGTCATCAGGCTGATTGAATCCACTGAACACACTCAACTGAGAGAACTTCGTGACACCAGTCAACAAGACAAACTGCAAATCGGCATCAGCAGCTTTGAAAACAGAATAGAATCCTTTCAATAGCATTTCAAGGTAGATACGAGCAAGGACTTTCCGAATCGTCGAGGACGACACAGAAAGTATATATTGCCATTATGTGCCAAATCATAAACAAGGTTGGTCTTATCAAGATATACATATCCACCCTCTATGATTTTCTCGAAGTCTTGTATTCCTATAGGATATTTCATATTGCTGCCTTTTAAAATGTAATTTGGTGCAAAGATACAATTTTATTTTCATATATCCTTGCTTTACCTGCCGTTATTTTCATGAAAGATTCAGCAGAAGAAGGCTACATCAACGATTGTCGCTACCCATAAAACCATGGATACCGTCTTACTCCTCTGAATCTTACAGGAAGGATACAACTCATACACTATCGCATACCATGGAACCAAAGAATACGTTGCGAAATCGGAAATCTCCCAATAATAATAACCATAACATTGGGTGACAAGAGTATAAAGCAAAACAGATAGTGCCCAGATTCCACCTGCCACAAGTATGTATTTGATATAACCAGGAACATCATAGTTCAATTCTATCTTCAGACCCTCTTTCTTGATTTTTCTTTCGGCAAACCAATAACAGATATGCGTGACAAGTGCCAAGGCATAGCCCGAAAGATAAAAGCTTAAGAAATCTCCTATTTTTAGTTTCCAATGCAAACAGCAAAAGAGAACGGTCATGGATATTTTATCGAGATTTCTCAACACCCCCTTTCCGACCTCCCATTGATTAATTTCACTTTTGTCAAATATGGAAGGCCAAATAGAATATTTGCATGAAAGTAGAAAAAGGCATAGTGCCAAAAGTAATTGTAAATATAATGACATTTTGTTTTGTATTTCTTTTTAATTCTGCATTTCATCTTACGTCTGTTTCACCATCGTTATAAACAAACTCGATGCAAATATACTAAATTCTCCGCTAACCTACGTCTAATTATCATTCAAAAATGTACATGATTTGTCAAAATCACACATGATTATGAATATATGAATGAAATAAAGACCTAAAATAGAAGAAAAATCCATAAATTTGCAAGCAAAAAGACACTGAATTATGAGAAAGAATATCATCACCATGATGCTTGCAACCGGCTCGCTCAACGCAGCCTTGGGCGAAGCAATCTTTATGATGGGCATGGAGAATAATTCCGACATCGTGAAGATGGCCTCCTATGCTCCTATCTTCGCTAATCTCAACGACAGTCGTTGGGCACCCGACATGATTCTGTATGATTCTGAGAAGGCTTTCGGAACTCCTTCATACTATGTCCAGAAGATGATGGCGAACAACATGGGTACCAAGGTATAGAATATCTCGCCTTCACAGACACAAAACAACCTCTTTGCTTCTGCCACGAAGGATGAAAAGACGAGCGGCATCATCATCAAAATCGTGAACCGAGGCAAGCAAGCAGAGAAAGTTATCTTGGAAGGGTTGGCTAAGCCTGACTTAGCAAGTGGAACTTGGGAGATTTTAACTTCCTCGACAGGTAACGATGAGAACAATATACATGAGCCTGAGAAAATTGTACCTACTACAAAGAAGTTGGATGCAAAAGATGTAAAGCAAGGCATTACACTTCCTGCATACTCCCTAAATATCATTAGGTTCTAAATTATACAATACTAAGAGAAAAAGTATTTTCAGCTTTATTAAAATGTTGCTAAACCTAACAGAAAGTTCCGTTCCGTGACACGGAACGCACATTCCGTGACTTGGAACGGCCGTTCAGTGTCTTGGAACGGACATTCCGTGTCACGGAACGGAACTTTTTCTTAGATATAAAAACAAATACAACTAAGTTCTGCAAGAAATATATATAGCTGAAAAAAGAAATATGCTGCATTCCTACATCGTAGAACTAAAGTATGCCAAGTCGAAGGACACCGATGCCCATGTGCAGCAACTACGTGAGGATTGTAGTTCCCTATATTTAGTTGACTACTTAGCTCCTTATGCCTAGTACTGGTTG
>ERZ808270.436-NODE-436-length-24342-cov-3.561494_pt1 | contig 24342 bp, 18 predicted proteins | sample MGYA00521082_ERZ808270 | MGnify/ENA primary metagenome ERZ808270 (study PRJEB31516, sample SAMN03275594) | gut metagenome | biome: mammalia-associated habitat; material: feces | host: Papio cynocephalus | place: Kenya | collected 2012-07-27 ... | reverse complement strand
CAGAAAAATTACGGGGCTTCCGATACGGTATCTTCGGATGCGGATTTCAGCAGTGCTATGATGGTAAACGGCAGAACGTGTAATTTGAATCTCAAAGATTTAAATTATCTGATGCTGGCGGGACGTACATTTATTTCCCGCAAGACAGATGCTGCAAAAAATCAGGATGTTCTGATGGGAGAATCCATCGCTGCAAGAACCAATCAGCTGGCTTATTATGTGCCAGCAGAGTATGTCAAAAATGGAACGTTTGACAGAAGTGGGTATGCTGCGCATATTGGTATTTCTGACAGTACGTTACAAGGGTATCTAAACAGCAGCCAGCCGCTTGTGGCATACTATTTCCCGGAGGGAATGTATTATTACCTGAATTTTAAGACGGAACAGGATGCAAATGATTTCTTTGCAAATTATTACAATAACAATCAGGGAAAGGCAGCACAGTATGCCAATCTCTATCTGGATGCAAATGCTTTGATTATTGACAAGAAAACCATTATGACGTTGAAAGGAGATATTCTTTCGCGTGAGTCTGCTTCGGATGCCCTGAATGTCAAGAAGGTGACGATTCAGCCGGATAACTGGAAAGATGCTAATGGTCTATTTTGGGATTATTGTTCTAAGCTGGCGGTCCGCTATAAGTCTTTAGAATTGGGACTTACCGATTCCGGGCAGGGTGTGACGCCGGATCAGGTGCGTCTGACAAGAATAAATGACAGTGGCCATGAAGTGATTGATAAAAAGGTTAATCCGCTGTTTGACAAGCTGATTGACCGGAAAGCATTCGAACAGGAACTGGAAAAACATAAAACATCGACTACCGAAAATGTGACCGTTTATTCACCAGCCACAGATGTGTATCTGGTGAAAAACACCGGGACCTATGCGCTTCCAAATACGGTTACGCGGGGACTTGTGATTGCAACCGGGAATGTCAACGTGTCCGGTGATTTTGAGGGACTGATTATTTCCGGCGGGGTGATTTCGTTTGATTCGAATGCGGGCGCTGCGGGAACCGGTCATATAAAAGGAAATAAACTTCTGGTATCGCAATTGTTCGCGGAAGACCAGAAACGGGATACGCCTTTGTTTTCGCAGTTTTTCCGTGACTGTTCTTCAACGGCGGTATCGAATATTTCCGGAAATCTGGATCTGGATTCGTATCTGAATTACGATAACTGGAAAAAGAATTAAGAGGTGTGCCAATGAAAAAACGAAAACATCTGGGACAAAACGGGATTACATTGGTAGAAATCATTATTGTCATTGCAATTATTGGAATTCTGGCGAGTACATCGGTGATGATGATCGGGCATCTGCATTATGCCAACACGCAGAAGGTGGTAAAGACCCTTGATTCTTCGCTTAGTGCGCTTCAGGTGAAAACGATGAGCAAAACCGGTGATTACTATATGTATGTTTATAAACTGGGCAATGGCTATTATATGCGGATTCTTCCGGATAATTTAAGCAGTTTTGATGATACGAAGCTGACGGATGACGGTACGCGGCTGTGTAACAATACCATCAAAATCCGGATGGACAGCAGCACGGGCAATGAGGTGACGGAAAAAGGTGCCGGTGGAAATTATATCAAGATTGCCTACACGAAAACGGCGTGCTTTGATACGGCAAATACGAATGTAAGTGCCATCTATATTGATGGAGTACCAGCTTATACGGTAAAACTGGTAAGTGATACCGGAAAACATTTTATTGAGGAATAATTTTGGAAAGGAGTGGCAGTGTGCGAAAAGATCATAGTGGAATTACGTTTGTGGAGCTGATTATTGCGATTGCAATTTCGACGATTATTTTTGGCGCTGCAATTCTTTTTCTGGGGATGGCGCACAAAAATTATAACCATGCATCCGCACAGATTGATTTACAGTCGGAGTCACAGATTCTGATGGAACAGATTGGCATGTGGGTGATGGAGGGAAACCGGGTGGAAGAACTTGATTTGTCGGTATCCGGTGTAAAGGGAATCGTCATATATAAGATTCCGGGCACACCTTCGGTAAACAATCCGGCAGGTGCCGCAACCCCGGAGACCGCAAGCAAGCGGGTGATCTGGCTCTCTGCAAGTGGAAAAAAATTATATACGAAGAAAATGGCTGTGGCGGATCTAAAAACCGATACAACGGTGATTTCCGCAGATACGGATGAGGTGCAGGAAAATCTGATCGGCGAATATGTTACGGATTTTAGCGGCACGGTAGATGCTTCCGCGACAAAGGCATCCGTTGCGGTTTCTTTTGATATGAAATATCTGGAACAGAAGTATACGATACAAAATGAATTCAAGCTGAGAAATGTACTCAGGTAAGGAAGGGGCGTTCGTATTGAAGATGGTAAGATGGCATCGGCAGAAAAAAAATAACAGAAACAGGAAAAAGAGAATTGCATCCGCAGTCTGTATGCTGGGGGTGCTTGTTGTCTGTCTTGGGGTTGTCGGGTATCGGAATAAATTAAAGGCGGATGAAAAACTTCCGGTGATGACAAGAGGAGTCGTTGACCAGATAGAGCAGATTCCGGAGTCGAAGCGCAACATTTATGATAAGAATGCCACTGCGGCAAAGCTTGGAACGAAGGAAAATCCTTTTCTGATTCTTGAAATTGTGCCAAATGAAGCTTATGCAGAATTTGGTTATCATATCAGTGGATGTGAGCCAATTGATACGGACGAAGCAGCTTTGATGGATGGTTCACCTAATTATACAATTTCAAGTTCTTTCAATGAGGGAAAAGTAAATAATGAGGGAAAAGTAAATCAGGTAACGGCATATTTTTTCCCGGATGAAATAAAAAAAGAATGGCAAAATAAATATAGTAATAAAATTCAAAAATATACAAACGAATATGGGAAAAAATATAAAGGCTATTATCAGTGCGTAGAGGATGGAACCGGAAATTTTATACAGAATGCAGATGGCAGTTTTTCAAAATCTGACAATGGGAATTTTATCTGGCATACAGTTAATTCCTTTGAAGATGAAAAATATAAAGAGATTACATTTACGGAAGACAACAAACAAATTGTATCAACAATTGGCAAACGAGTTTATACGATGCGGGTAAGTTCCGAAGAGGATCCCGTCGATAAAATTGATAATTATGTTTCATTTGTAAATAAAGATGTTTTCTTAAAAGATACCTTACAAATGAAAACACAGGAAGAAATTGATAATTATTCTGTTATTATAAAAACCATTACGCCGAAAGAATTGAATAATCAGCCCCAATGGGCAGATTATGCAGATTTCTATGTGGTTTCTACAAGCAGTCATAATGGTGGATTAGTAGATATTTGGAAAAAACATAATAGAATGGGAAAAACAACAAATATATCAACAGAAATTGAGGGATTTGAAAATACAAGCCAGAATAAAGATAAAGACATAAGCTGGGATGTTGTTATGCATATGTATAATAAAATTACGGCAGATAAAAATTATGCAGCTATTGCAATAGATGCCAATGCGTATGGAACTCAATTGAAGGGAGAATCGGTTAAATATATACAGACAGATATTTTGGACTGGAATATGAGACTAACGGGCAGGAAAGATGAAGCTTCTCGTAAAGCGTCGAACAATAATATATATAAACTTATAATTATGCTGGAGTCAATGAGACCAAATTTATTCAAGCAGTTATATCTGAACGGATATGAAGATGGAAAATCATTGATTAATAAGGAAGGAAAATTTACAGCACAGACAGGGAATGCACAGGATTACTGGACAATGTTTACATTTTATCCTTCTGACAAATCGGATCCGTTAGAATTACCGGGAAACAGCTGGTATCAAAGTTGGGCTGATCCAGGTAAATGGCCGGATTATCAGATGCCGGGTAATATAGAAGAGGATGGAAATGGAAATACAAATAACAGAAATTATGTTAATAACAGTAACAGATTGTTTACTTATAACGATGGAAATGCAATGACATCCGGTTATGAATCAAGTGATTTGGGGACCAATTCTGCTGATATTAAATATGATGCCTTTCGTGATTTCCTTAATGGAAAAGAAAAGGCAACACCGTCAGATGCGGTACGATTTATTTTAGGTACAGATTCCAATTCAAATACAGATTTAGTCGAAGGAACTTTAAAGATATTGGATCTTGAACCATGTTATAATAGCAAAAATGCAGAACCAAAGAACAGCAAAGGGGTTGAAAGGGAAAAGGGATACTTTTTACAAGAAAGTTATGTTTATTTGATGATTCCGAGATTTAAAGGAACGGTCGAAATTACACATATGACAACGGCCGAATTTATCGGATCTTCTGTGGATTTGAATGCAGCTTATGATATGATTTTTATGGGATTGGATGATGGGGCTTATAATGTTGTGCAACAGACCGTTAATTTGGATGGAGATAAGGTAACGGGGGTGTTCACGAAATACAATGACTATAAACTGAATGGAAAAATTTATCTTCATACAGGTGATAAGATGACGTCGGCTGAGCGCAGTGTGTGGGGAGAAAACCGGTCAGTAAAATTTTTGTATCCGGCACAGAATAGTGTAACGTTGCGGTTTCCAGGCAATGATATTACAAAATTAAAAAAGACTGAACTGGAGAATTTTTTGGATGCGGGTCATTTTATCGTGGCTGTTCCATATTTGTATCAGACGGATAAGATTCGTATAGATCAGTCTTCAAACATCTGTAAATTTATTCAGGATCAGAGAAAAAATAAAAGGCCTATTTTTTCATCGGAAGACAGGGAAGCTATTTATCAGAAATTGAAAGAAAAAAAACCGAGTGTTACTTTTACAGAGAAACCACAGAAATATAACGGTACCACTTCAACTGGAGCTGATGGAAAAAAAACGATTGACAATCCAAATTATTTGCAAAGAGACGACAAGGGGAGGCCAGTCATTAAGTTTGCATTCGATCTGGAAGATCCGGAGAATCATGGATACAAATGTAAAGTTTACATTGACCAGAATCAGGATGGTAAATTTGATGATTCGGAAGTATTTTACGATGCAAAGAGAACATACCATTCCGGTAAAAATCAATCGGTAAAAACAATTTATTTATCGAAATATTTCATTGGAATCGTGAATTGGAAAATTGAGGTGTATCAGGCAGGGCATCCGTCGATTCGTTTTGTGGAGTATGGATGTTCCGTTGCGGATAATAAGGAAAATATTCAGACCAGTATTCGCATTTTGCAAATTATGCCTTCGAATTCCGGAGGACTTAACTTGACATCAGGAGATGGAGAAAAGACGGATCCTTTAAATAATACAAATGCAAAAAATAAATTGTTTACACAGTATTATGAAGAATTGGAGACGGACTATAATTATAAAATTCATGTGACGACGATAACGCTGGACGATTTTCAAAAAAAGTTTTCATCAGATGATCCGTTTACGTATGATTATTCACAACCTGTCAGCGAAAACAATCCAGATAAGATGTCGGATGATTATAAGATGCTGTATAACAGCTATGATATGATGATCATTGGATTTGGCGATATGTATGGTGGAAAAGATCTGACAAATTTAAATGGTTCGGTTGACTTTATTAAATATTTTATTGCCAGAGGAAAAAGTGTTTTATTTACACACGATTTGACGTCCATGAATAATGTACAGCCATATCAGTTTGGCTATTCAGCCAACATGTTACTTCGTGATGTAATGGGAATGAACAGGTATGGAGCGATTAGTAATCAGCTGGTGAAGAATAATGATTTATCTGAAATAAATAAAATAAAAAAATATCAGGAAAATATAACATATGATACGGTAACAGACGTTGAAGGAAAACAATTATATGAAACCCATGGATTTACATATTATGCGATGAAACGTCTGGGATGGCCAAATAATATAAAGATTGGTGCGGATTCTTCAAAATATAAAAATGGTGATGTGAATCCATATGGAAAGGATGATCTGCAGATCATGCCATACCGCTATATGATTGAGAGTAGTGCAAAAGAGGGGACATATGTATATTCAGAGGATGGAACAGAAAAACTTACTGGTTTTAATAATTTAAATGATATTACAACAAAGGCGGAAAAGGTAAATGATGGACAAATTACAGAGTATCCGTATAAGATCAGTGACGATCTTGATATTTCGCCGACACATGGACAGTATTATCAGTTAAATATGGAGGATCCGGAGGTGACGGTCTGGTATTGCCTGAAAGATGATCATAAAAATTTTAGTGGACCAGACGATAAAAATGGCAATGGTAATGGAACTGCGACTACATATGGAGTTTCACCAAAAGATGCGGCAAATAATTATTATATATACAGTAAAGAAAATGTATTTTATTCAGGGGTTGGTCATTCACAAATAAATGGTGAAATGGAGGCAAAGCTGTTTATTAACACCATGATTGCTGCTTATCGTGCTAGCAATCGTGCACCAATGGTAGAGGTTTTGAACGAAGATGCAAAGCTGCTTAAATGGGATATGGTGAACTCCAAGGCTGATTATGATATGACATCTGTCGATGAATATGATGGGATAAATACTTCACAGACCAGAAAAGTGAATACAGAAAATGAGGGGAAAAAAGACAGTGATGATGATATAAAAATTTCATTTAGTCCAGTTGAAGTGAATACGAGCAATTCCGGATTAAAATGCTCGATTTATTATGGAGATGAGAAACATTTTGTGAAATATATTTATCATGTGACAGAGGACAATGATGGAAATGAAGTAATAGAAGAATTACAGGCCAATGCTTCCGGGGTATTTGAAAAAAATATTAATAATATGGATGAATATTATTTTTATTATCCCAAAGCTTATCGTAGTACTTGGAAAAATCAGAGTGATGTGGAGCAGTCAGCACAGCCCGTGATTACATTTAAAATTCAAAACAAAAAAAATAAAGAGGATGAGTATGGAATTACATCATTAGATTTGAGTTCGCAGTATTTATTCCTTTTGGATTAATTGAGGGGCACGCAATGTGAGAATATCGCATTGCGTGTTTTTCCTTGCAACGAATGTACGCATATGATATAGTAGATATATCTTTTTTCAGAGGCAGTTTCTGCCGAAAGTCCCATTTGTTTTGCTGTATTAGTGAACTATGTGAATTTTAATATGTGCTTAACAGCCTGTAATTTTTGTGCGTTGAAAAAGGCGTGAAAGTTACATATAATATAAGGAGAACAGTTGAAAAAAGAACAGACGAAAAATCAACAGGAGAAGAATCAGAAAAAGTCCCAAAAGCTGCAGTGGCATCCAGCGTTTTGTTCAGCCTTGCGTTTGGAACTGCTGGAGGATGCAGAAAATCTGGAATTTACCGATGAGTTCCAGTTGACTCAAAAGCCCCTGCAGATTGACTGTACGGTTGTCAAAGTAAAGAAAAACTGTAGGATAAAAAATGAAATCGGAAAAATTTTTAGAACTCATAATATTTTTGAATATAAATCTCCGATGGATGAGCTGAATATTGATACTTTTTACAAGGCGATTGCGTATGCGTGTTTGTATAAAGTATTACCAAATCATGTGAATGAGATCCCGGCAGATGAAATTACCATTACACTGATTCGTGATCGTAAGCCGGTGAAGTTGATGCAGGAACTGGAAAAATCCGGGTATGAATGTAAAAAAGAAACAGCCGGGATCTATTATGTCAGTGGAGTGATGTTTCCGTTACAGATCATTGCATCATCGGAACTGGACACGGATATGCATGTACAGCTAAAAGCATTGACGAATCATCTGGAAGAATCGTTGATGCGTCAGTATTTATTGAAGGTGAGTGCATTTGCGGAAAGAGAGAAGAATCTTGCAGATGTTGTGTTGCAGGTCATTGTAAACAGTAACATGGAGAAAGTGCAGAAATGGAAAGGAAGTGAACAGACAATGTGTGAAGCATTACGTGTTTTGATGGCAGATGAATTGAATGAGGAACGCGTGGAAGGTCGAATTGAAGGCAAACGCGAAGGTCGTCTTGAAGGCCAGCGTGAAGGGCGAATTGAAGGCAAACGTGAAGGTCAGATTCAGGCATATGCATCCCTGATAAAGGATGGAATCATTACAGTGGAAATTGGTGCAGAGAAAGCAGGAATGTCTGTCGATGATTTTACAAAAGAAATGAAGAAGGCCGGTTATATAATTCCTGCAGTATAAAATCAGAACATAAAATGTGTGGTGCCCGCGGTTGCACCACACATTTCATTTTAATTTAAGAAAAGTTTTATATAATAGGAATTGTTCTGGAAATCAGTTCGTGATAGTATAGAAGCTATGCATATTAAAAAGGAGTAAGATCATGGGAAAAATATTTAAAAACATGCTCCCATACTGGAAATGGATTCTGGTTATTGTGGCTTTTCTTGTGATGCAGGCTTTTTGTGACCTGTCACTGCCACAGTATACATCAGATATTATCGATGTCGGAATCATGAGCAGCGGTGTGGAGCATATTCTTCCGGAAGAAATGACACAGGAAGATTTTGTGTCAGCACAGCTTTTTATGACCAGCAAGGAAAAGAAAAAATTTGCTGCCTGTTATAAGGAGCCGAAAAAAGATGGAAACTATGTGCGAAATTGTGAAGAGGATACGCTTGACGATACGGATGAGTCTCTATTAGAGCCAATCGTTATGGTATACCAGATGTCGCAGATGAAGGAGTCTGATATTGACGAGAAGGCACTCACAAAGAAAATGGGCGCTGACGGTGCAAAGGTAGATATGAAGCAGCTGATGCAGGCACTGGCAGCCGGCCAGGTACCGGATCAGCAGATTCTTGAGATGCGCAAGCAGGTGTCTGGACAGATTGATGCGATCGGATCTTCTACATTAAAATCCATGGGTGTGACCTATGCGATTTCCTGTGATAAGAATGCAGGTGTGGATGTAGATGCCATTCAGAAACATTACTTATGGACCACCGGAGCCAAGATGCTTGGTTTTGCGCTGCTGATGGTTATGGCGGCAGTGGTTGTCGGATACTGTGCTTCCCGAGTAGGTGCCTCGATCGGACGGGATCTGCGTGATAAGACATTCCGCAATGTCGTACAGTACTCAAATGCAGAGATGGATCATTTTTCAACGGCATCCTTGATTACGAGAAGTACCAATGATGTGCAGCAGATTCAGATGGTAACTGCAGTATTTCTGCGAATGATTCTTTATGCGCCGATCATTGGAATCGGTGGTGTGATTAAGGTCGCACAGACTCATGCAGGAATGGAATGGGTGATCGCGCTTGCGGTGCTTGTCATTCTTGGATTTGTAATGCTTCTTACCTCACTTGCCATGCCGAAGTTTAAGATTATGCAGAATCTCGTAGACCGGCTGAATCTGGTTTCGAGAGAGATTCTGACTGGATTAAATGTTATCCGTGCATTTGGACGGGAAAAACGGGAAGAAGAGCGGTTTGATGAGGCTAACCGCAATCTGACAAAAACACAGTTGTTTACCAACCGTGTTATGACGTTTATGATGCCGGGAATGATGATGATTATGTACTGCATTACGCTTCTGATCGTGTGGGTTGCTGCAAAGCGTATCGATGGCGGATATATGCAGGTAGGTTCCATGACGGCATTTATTACTTACACAATGATGATTGTTATGGCATTTCTGATGCTGACTATGATGTCTATCATGATGCCAAGAGCCGGTGTGGCTGCAGAGCGTATTGACGAAGTTGTGCATACAAAGAGTACGATCACAGATCCGAAAGAGCCGGTTGCCATGGAACGGTGTGAAGGTGTGATTGCCTTTCATCATGTCAATTTCCGGTATCCGGGAGCTACGGAAGATGTGCTTTCGGATATTGATTTTGTCGCTGAGCCGGGAAAGACTACTGCAATCATCGGAAGTACCGGATGTGGTAAATCTACGCTGGTCAACCTGCTTCCGCGTTTTTATGATGTGACAGGTGGAGAGATTACGCTTGACGGAACAGATATCCGCAATTATACATTGCAGGATCTGCGGGAACATATCGGCTTTGTGCCACAGAAGGGAATTCTTTTCTCCGGTACAATTGCAAGCAATCTGCGCTTCGGGGCAGAGGATGCATCGGATGAGCAGATCCGGGAAGCTGCGGAGATCGCGCAGGCGACAGAGTTTATCGACAGCAAGCAGGATGGGTATGAAAGTGCAATTGCACAGGGCGGAAGCAATGTTTCCGGCGGACAGAAACAGCGGCTTGCCATTGCCAGAGCGATCGCAAAAAATCCAAAGGTTTATGTGTTTGATGATAGTTTTTCCGCTCTGGATATGAAGACCGATGCGGCACTCCGCAGGGCACTTGAGACAAAGACAGAGCATACGACAGTCATTATTGTCGCACAGCGAATCAGTACGATTCTGCATGCGGATCAGATTCTGGTACTTGACGATGGAAAGATTGTCGGAAAAGGCACGCATGAAGAACTGCTGCACAATTGCGAAGTTTATGAGCAGATTGCAAGGAGCCAGCTGTCTGCAAAAGAACTGGGACTTTCTGAGGAGGTGAAATAAGATGGCAGAACAACGTACAAGAAGACCTCGCGGTCCGATGGGCGGCCCGGGCAGAGGAATGATGCCGGGAGAAAAGCCAAAAGATTTCAAAAACTCTATCGGAAAACTGGTTCGTTATCTCGGAAGATACTGGTATGCAATCGTTGCCGTTATGATTTTTGCGGCGGTGTCTACCGTCTTTTCCGTTGCCGGCCCAAAGGTTATGGGACGTGCCACGAATGCATTGGTGGAAGGCCTCGGAAAGAAGATCGCGGGAACCGGATCCATTGATTTTACGTATATTGCCAAAGTGTTATTGTTCACACTTTGCCTGTATATCTGCTCTGCAGTATTCAGTTTTATACAGGGAATGATCATGACAGGAATTACACAGAAAACCTGTTACCGCATGCGTAAGGAGATTTCAGAAAAAATCAACCGCATGCCAATGAAATATTTCGAGAGCCGTACGTATGGAGAGGTACTGTCCCGTATCACAAACGATGTGGATACGCTTGGACAGAGTTTAAACCAGAGTGTGACACAGATCATTACGAGTGTAGCGACACTGGTTGGAACACTGGTGATGATGATTTCGATTTCCGGAATTATGACATTGATTTCTCTTGTGATTCTTCCGGTATCTGCCATCCTGATTTCGTTTATTATCAAACATTCGCAAAAATATTTCCGCCAGCAGCAGGAATATCTGGGACATATCAACGGACAGGTGGAAGAGGTCTATGGCGGACATCTGGTGGTGCAGGCATATAACAAGCAGGAGAGCACCATCAAAAAATTTGAGGATACCAATCAGATTCTGTTTCAATCGGCCTGGAAGTCCCAGTTCTTATCAGGACTGATGCAGCCGATCATGCAGTTTGTCGGAAACCTCGGTTATGTCGGAGTGGCAATTTCCGGAGGACTTCTGGCAATCCGTGGAACCATCGGCGTTGGTGAAATTCAGGCATTCATTCAGTATGTCCGCAATTTTACACAGCCGATTCAGCAGATTGCACAGGTGGCAAACATGCTGCAGTCGATGGCTGCTGCCTCCGAGCGTGTATTTGAATTTCTAGACGAAGAGGAAGAAGAACTGACGGTTGAAAATGCTGTGCATCTCGATCATATCGATGGGTATGTGGATTTTTCCCACGTAAGTTTCGGATACAATCCGGACCAGATCATCATCAAAGATTTTTCCGCCCATGTGACACCGGGACAGAAAATTGCAATTGTAGGACCGACAGGAGCAGGAAAAACCACAATGGTCAAACTGCTTATGCGTTTCTATGATGTGACAAGCGGATCCATCCAGGTGGATGGGCATGATATCCGCGACTTTAACCGTCAGGAGCTTCGGGATGCATTTGGCATGGTATTGCAGGATACCTGGCTGTTTAAAGGATCCATCATGGAAAATATCCGGTATGGCCGATTAGACGCTACAGATGAGGAAGTGATCGAGGCAGCGAAAGCCGCACATGCCCACCATTTTATCCAGACACTTCCGGGTGGATATCAGATGGAATTAAACGAGGATGCAAGCAATGTATCGCAGGGACAGAAACAGCTTCTGACCATTGCGCGTGCCATTCTTGCGGATAACCCGATTCTGATTCTGGATGAGGCGACTTCTTCGGTAGATACACGTACCGAAGTGCGGATTCAGAAGGCATTGGATAATCTGATGCGCGGACGGACCAGTTTTATCATTGCACACCGTCTCTCCACGATAAGAAATGCAGATCTGATTCTGGTGATGAAAGATGGCGATATCATAGAGCAGGGCACACATGAACAGCTTCTGGCACAAAAGGGATTTTATGCAGATCTGTATAATTCCCAGTTCGAAGAGAATGCATAAGACATTGAAATAAATGGGCAGTTGTGCTATAGTTTAATTGTATTTATCGACAAACTTTGACAAAATCTGACAGTGCTTTCTGGTATGTTTATTTTGACTGAATTTGACATTCTAGGAGGCCTACATGGGAAAACTAAATGTCGCAATTGCAGATGATAACGAGGTTATGCGTGAGTTATTAGAAGAAATGGTAACCAGTGATGATGAACTGCACCTGATCGGGATGGCAAAGGATGGAGAAGAAGCCTGCCATCTGATCAAGGAAAAAGAACCGGATGTTGTATTATTGGATATTATTATGCCAAAACTTGACGGTTTGGCGGTCCTTGACAGGATCAGGGCAGATCACACACTAAAGAACCGGCCAACATTTCTGATGATCAGTGGAATCAGCAATGAGAAGATTACGGAAGATGCGTTTGAGCGGGGCGCAGATTACTATATTATGAAGCCGTTTGACCAGAAGATTGTTTTGGACCGGATCAAGACACTCAATCGTCGAAAAACCAAAACGCGAAAAGAATTTGGCAGACCGGTTGAGATGGAAAAAGGATCAGAAAGCCGCTCGTTACAGACACTGGAAGAGGATGTCACAGAGATAATTCATGAGGTTGGTGTTCCGGCACATATCAAGGGATACCAGTATTTGCGGGAGGCAATTATCATGTCTGTGACGAATATGGACATGTTAAATTCTATTACGAAAATTTTATATCCGGGGATCGCAAAGAAATTTGACACGACACCAAGCCGTGTGGAGCGAGCCATCCGTCATGCAATCGAGGTGGCATGGAGCCGCGGCAAGATGGATACATTAGATGACCTGTTCGGATATACGATCAGTAATGGGAAGGGAAAACCGACCAACTCGGAATTTATCGCTCTTATTACGGACAAAATACGATTACAGATGAAGAGTAAGTAAAGGAGTGTTGTGTATGAAGAAGATTCTGTTTGTTTCCTCGGAGGCAGTTCCATATGTCAAAACCGGAGGACTTGCCGATGTTGTGGGGTCACTTCCGAAATATTTTGACAAAAAAGAATACGATGTGCGGGTGATTATTCCAAAATATGCCTGCATGGATGCATCATTTCTTCCAAAATTAAAGTTTTTGTGTCATTTTTATGTAAATCTGAACTGGCGCAGACAGTACGTTGGAATTTTTGAGTCAGAATATCACGGCGTTCACTTTTATTTTGTAGACAATGAATTTTATTTTGCAGGAGAATCTCCATACAACAATATTTATGAAGATGTAGAGAAGTTTGCGTATTTTTCCAAGGCAGTGCTTGCGTGTCTGCCTTATATTGATTTTGCCCCGGATATCATTCATTGCAATGACTGGCAGACAGGACTTATTCCTGTGTTTTTGCATACTGCATTTGGGGATGATAACTTTTATGCGGGAATCAAAACGATATTTACCATTCACAATCTGCAGTTTCAGGGACGCTGGAGAATTCAGGAGATCATGGATATCACCGGACTTCCGGCACATATTTTCAATGCAGATGAATTGGAATCATACGGAGAAGCAAACTACTTAAAGGGTGGCGTGGTGTATGCGGATTATATTACTACTGTCAGCCCGACGTATGCAAATGAGATTACGACCGTAGAAGGGGGAGAGGGCTTAAGTGGTCTGATGATGGCCAAAAAGGAGCGTCTTCTCGGAATCTTAAACGGAATTGACTATGAGGAATATAACCCACAGACAGATCCTTATATTCCGACCAATTATTCGAAAAAAGATGCAGTCAGTGGGAAGAAAGCAAATAAAGCTGCATTACAGAAAGAACTTGGGCTTCCAGTCAGGGAAGATGCTTTCCTGATCGGAATTGTATCGCGTATGACCAGCCAGAAAGGGTTTGACCTGATTGGCTGTGTATTGGATGAACTTTTAACCGAAATGGATATACAACTGGTGGTTCTTGGTTCCGGAGAGAGCCAGTATGAAAATATGTTCCACCATTATCAGAGTAAGTACCCGGACAAGGTAAGCGTACATATTGGGTTTACTGAGGAGCGTTCGCACCGTATATATGCGGCAAGTGATGTGCTGTTGATGCCTTCCATGTTTGAACCATGCGGGCTGGCACAGATGATTGCCATGCGTTACGGAACACTTCCGATCGTACGTGAAACCGGAGGACTTCGGGATACCGTAGAACCATACAATGAATATGAAAATACAGGATGTGGTTTTTCATTTGCGAATTTTAATGCACAGGAGATGGCAGATATTGTCCGGTATGCGTATCGTGTGGAACAGGAACACAAGGCCGCATGGAAAGAACTGATCTACCGCGCGATGGATCGCAATTTCTCGTGGAATGCTTCGGCACATGCTTATGAAAAGCTATATGATAAACTGGTAGAAATGTAATAGATGTTCCCCGCAGAGGTTTCTGCGGGGATTTTTCGTCATGGAAAAATGGTTTATGAAGGACAAACAGGCTGGGGCATGGTCAGCAGATGGCTGTGCCGGCAGTAATAGTAGGCGTGGTCGGATAGGATTTCCTCGTCCTGAAGCTGTGAGGCGTTGACTTCCTTTACCATTGCCGTGTAATGATCGAGATTCTGCCGGTCATTTTCATCGGCCGCAAGAATCAGTACTTCGTGGATACTGCTTGGGAGAATGATCAAATCCTTTTCAAATAAATCGGACAGTTCTTTTAAGATGTCATCGTAGAGGAGAACGGTTGCACCGTTTGTCCGGTATGTATTGGTCAGAACATACAGTGGCGGGGCTGCTTCCGGGAGTGGAGTTTCCGCGACAAGCTGCATTTCTTTGAGAAGACTGCTCATCGGGGTAAGCTGTGGGGGAAGAAGCTGTGGCGTGTTTTTCCTCGCAAGCCGGTAGAGCGTTTCTTTGTCGGTTTCCCAAAGGTTCAAGTGATGATTGTGGATCAAAATATTTGCCTGGTTTTCAGTACTTGCATGGAGCAGACAGTAAAAGATGACGGCCAGATCCTGATAGCGGAAATACGGAACTTCTTTTAACAGTTCCTGGTTTTTCTCAAAACTTACAAGACGCATGACGATGTGTTCGCTGGCGCGGGAAAAATCGGTAAAGTAGGATGTGTCAAAATTTTCTTCCGGTGCATGTGCCTGATAGGTATGGAGAATATCTTCACAAATTTCTTCAAGGCATACCCCTTCCAGGTAACGATGATAGTATGGCATCAGATAGATTGCAGGTGATACATTTTTCTTTGGATGGAGCAGTACCAGACCATCGTAATGTGTGCCGTTATTTTTGGTGAAGGAACGGATGTCTAACGTGACACCTGTCTCGATACGCAGCGAAAGCTGTGTGCGGATCGTTGTTAAAAATTCCTGATAATTCATATATAATTGAAAACAAATGTTTATATGGGAAATTTCGGAATGACCATTTCCGAAGATGAAAAATCCACGGTGTTAACCAGACACCGTGGATCTACTTTAGCATGTTTTGATTGAAATTGCAATCACTTTTCGCAGTTTTTTAATAGGAGAGAAGTTCCTGCCACAGTTTGGTATATTTGGCGGAATCATCATCACTTAATGCTTTATAGATTTCACATCTTTTTATCGTGTCACTGGAAGGATTGACAGCTTCGTTATTTTTTACGTCAGCGTCCTGATTTTCTACCACAGATGTAATCGGGGAAGCATACTGTACATATTCAAAATTCTTTTCTGCAATATCATCCTTACACAGGAAATTTAAGAATTTTAACGCATTGGTCTGGTTGGTACAGGACTTTGGAATGAACCAGGAGTCGATCCAGAGGTTTGATCCCTCTTTTGGAACGGAATAATCCAGATTGTCGTTCTCATCCATGGCAAGTGCGGCCTCGCCGGAGTAGCAGAGCGCGATGGAAGCTTCCTCTCCGATCATGGCATCGGCTGTTTCGTCTACATAGTAGGCATATACAATTTTGTCATCTTTTTGTTTCTTTAAGACGTCAAGTGCTTCGCGCAGATGATTATCATCGGTATCGTTTAAAGAATACCCTTTGGAGATCAGCGCAGGGGCAAAGGTGTCACGGACAGAGTTTTCCATGATAATTTCATCCTCGTAGGTAGGATCCCACAGACAGTCCCAGCTTGATACCGTTTTGGCATCAACGGTTGTTTTGTTGTAGAGAAGTCCAAGTGTTCCGTAAAAATATGGAACGGAATAGGTGTGATTCTTGTCATAGGAAGCGGACATATCAAGGATCGTTGGATCCAGATTTTTGTAGTTGTCCATGGCATCGTAATCTTCCTCAAGTACCTCGCCTTCCTTGATCAGACGTTCTACCATATATTCGGAAGAACAGATTACATCATAATTAATGGAACCGGCTTTGTATTTGGTATACATTTCTTCCGGGCTTTCGTATTCTTCGTATTTGACCGTGATTCCGGTTTCTTTTTCAAACTGTTTGACTACGGATTCGTCAATATATTTTCCGTAGTTTAAAACGGTTAAGGTCTGCCCGTTTTTCTTTGCAGAGGAGGATCCCCCACAGGCAGTGAGTGCGCTGACTGCCAGAGCAGAGAGTAAGAGGACAGAGAAAATTCTTTTTTTCATAATAGGACTCCTTTCGGCTGGAACAAAATTTCAATGGAAATTTATTTGGCTGTATCACGCTTCTTTCCCGGATAAACATTTCCGGCGAGAAGGATGAGCAGAACTGCAAAGAACAGGATTGTGGAAAGTGCATACAATTCCGGTTTGATTCCTTTGCGAAGCTCTGTGTAGAGCATGGTGGAGAGGGTATTGACACCGGCTCCCTTGGTAAAATAGGTGATGGAAAAATCATCCAGTGACATGGTGACTGCCATCATAAATCCGGAGAACACACCGGGACGGATTTCCGGCCAGGTGACTTTGTAAAATGCATACAGCGGCGTTGCTCCGAGATCAAGTGCTGCCTCGTAGGTGCTACGGTTTGCCTGTTTCATTTTTGGAAGCACATTTAAAATAACGTAAGGAATACTAAAGGTAATGTGCGCTAAAAGAACCGTCACAAATCCGAGGTCGATAAATTTCACAAACAAAAGCATCATGGAGATACCGGTTACGATATCCGCATTCAGAAGCGGAATATTGGTGGCTCCGAGATAAATGGCCTGGTGCCGTTTTTTCATGGCGGCAATGCCAAGTGCGGCAAGGGTACCAATCAGCGTGGAGATAATCGCGGACAGGAAAGTGACCTGCAAAGTTGTGACAAATGCAGTCATAATCTTTTCGTCCTGAAAACAGCCGGTATACCACCGGAGCGTAAAGCCACCCCATTTTACCTTAGAACGGGAATCGTTGAAAGACAAAGCGATCAACACAATAATCGGAAGGTAAAGGAAGGCAAAGATCAGGATCATGTAGATCCGGGATGCACATTTTTTTAACATATGGATGTTCCCTCCCCTTCTTTATCAAATATATTTACAATGGTCATACTTACAATTACAAAGATCATCAGGACAAAGGAAAGACCGCTTCCGGCATTCCACAGCATACCCTGCATGAAATCCTGTTCGATTACATTTCCGATCAGAAGAACGTGACCGCCGCCTAATACCTGCGAGATCGCAAATGAGGTAAGTGACGGAACAAATACCATGACGATTCCACTGATGATTCCGGATACGGTAAGCGGAAGAATAATCTTAAAGAAGATAATTACATTTCCGGCTCCCAGATCACGGGCAGCTTCGATCCAGTCTTTGCGGATCCGCGTCATGGAGTTATAGATCGGCAGCAGCATAAATGGCAGGAAGTCATATACCATGCCAAGGACAACCGCGGTCGATGTGTTTATGATATTGATGCGGGAGAGACCGAAACTTGTAAGAATGGAGTTGATCACACCATTCTTAGAAAGAAGAAGTTTCCATGCCAGGATACGGAGCATGAAGTTCATCCACATCGGAAGCATAAAGATAAAAACGATCAGTCCCTGATTTTTGATTTTCATATTATTTAAAATCATTGCCAGCGGATAGGAGAGAACCAGGCATACAATGGTACAGATGATTCCCAGTTTTAAGGAAAGTCCCATGGCTTTGCGGTTGGTTTCCGTTGCAATTGCTACAATATTGGATAAGGTAAAACTGCCATCGCCGTTTGTGAAAGCATAGTAGAGAATCATAACAAGCGGCAGAAGGATAAAACCGATGATCCAAATAAGGTAAGGACCGGCAAGAAATTGCTGTTTGAATTTACTCATCGATCTCCACCGCCTTTTCATCGGAAGATTCCGGCTTATGCATGATCTGAATATTAAACGGGATCACTTTGATTCCGACTTTTGTGCCAACCGGAACAAATTTGGTGGTGTGAACCAGCCATTCATAGCCGCCGGCCATGACATCAAGCTCATAGTGAACGCCTTTAAAAATCAGGGAGGTTACTTCGCCCTGCAGCGTTCCCTCCGAAGGATCGACAAGCTCCACATCTTCCGGACGGATGACAACGTCGACCGGCTTGTTATTGCCGAATCCTTTGTCGACACATGCCCAACGGGCACCGAGAATCTCCACAAGTTCGTCTTTTATCATGATTCCGTCAATGATATTGCTGTGTCCGATAAAATCGGCAACAAATGCGTTTTCCGGTTCGTTGTAAATGTTTTCCGGAGTGCCGATCTGCTGGATATATCCCTGGTTCATGACAACGATGGTATCGGACATGGTCAGGGCTTCTTCCTGATCGTGGGTGACATATACGAAAGTAATTCCCAGTTCTTCTTTCAGACGGATGAGCTCATACTGCATGCTCTGGCGCAGTTTTAAATCAAGTGCACCAAGCGGTTCATCCAGAAGAAGGACTTTTGGCTCGTTTACAATCGCGCGGGCGATGGCGATACGCTGCTGCTGACCACCGGAGAGAGAATCGACCGAACGGTTTTCAAATCCTTCCAGATTGACCAGTTTTAAAGCGTATTTGATTTTGTCCTGAATGTAAGCTTTGCTCTTTTTACTTATTTTAAGGCCGAATGCAATGTTTTCGGCGATGGACATATGTGGGAAAAGAGAATACTTCTGAAAAACGGTATTCAGTTTCCGCTCATTGGCTGCAAGACCAGTGATATCCTGTCCGTCAAACAGGATCTGTCCCTTGTCCGGGCTCTCAAAGCCTCCCAGCAGACGCAGGGTTGTTGTCTTTCCGCATCCGGATGGGCCTAACAGGGTCAGAAATTCGTTCTCCCGGATATACAGATTTAAATCATCCAACACAAGATTGGAATCGTAGGATTTGGAAATTCCAATAAAATCAATTAAATGTTTACTCATACGTTTGTCCTCTTAAAAATTTGGTGGGGTAGTAACCCAGATGATGACGGCATCTCTCGAACCGGTGTTTTCCAGATAATGCTTTTTTCCTGCTTTAAAATAGAAAGATTCCCCGGCATGTACCGTCTGGTTTTGTCCGGCATAGTGGATACGGACGTTTCCTTTGATTACATAACCGAAATCCTCACCTTCATGGGGCTGATAAACTTCTGACCGTCCACCGGCGTGTAAGGTCAGACGAACCGGTTCCATCTGGTTTTTCTGTGCATTGGGAACGACCCATTCAATACAGCAGTGTTTTTCTTCGTCGGTTTTTTCAAAATAATCTTCCTGTTTGAAAACAATCTGTTCCGGCTCTGCATCTGTAAAAAATTCTGCTGGTGTCGTACCAAGGCACTGGATGATATCCAGAAGCGTTCCGATGGACGGAGAGTTCTGGTTTCGCTCCAACTGTGAGATAAAGCCCTTGGTCAGTTCGGCACGGTCCGCCAGCTCCTGTTGCGTCAGTCCGTACTGGATGCGCAGTTCTTTCATGCGGTGTCCAATGTCCATGGCATGCCTCCCGTAAATTTATGAAACATGATTGTTAGTTGATTTTTTGTTTACTAATTATAAACTCAACAAATTCTATTCTACAGAATCCATGTGAAAAGTCAATCTTTTTTTAATATAAATTTTATGAAAAAACAGTTGATTTTCTGAAATGGTTTTGGTATTATATATAAGTACGTTTTGCCAATATGGCTCAGTTGGTAGAGCAACGCATTCGTAATGCGTGGGTCAGGGGTTCGAGTCCCCTTATTGGCTTCGTTTCAGACACGTTTTGTATCGGGTATCCGATGGAAGACGTGTCTTTTTTACTTTAAAAAGTGCTTGTTTCTTAGGCATGAAATTGGTATAATGGGCGCAGACAAAGAAAATATGAATAAAGGTTGAGGTAAAAAATGGACAAGAACAAAAAGACGTTTCAGGTACCGACATTACTGGCCTTTGCAGCAATTGTTGCAATTATGGTGATTGTAGGGGTGAGAGTTCTTAACGTTCCGGTAGTTCCTATGTGTCTGCTTGTTATGATTGAGGCAGTTATTGCAGTGATGCTGCATCATGCGGAGCTCTGGGTGCATGGACTTCTTATTCTGGCAGAACTTTGTGCCGGTGTTGCGGGGAGAAAAACCGTATTGATTATTTTATGTGCAGTTGTTTACATTGCAGCGACGTTTGCACTGCAGATGTTAGATAAAGGAGAAACACAGAATGGACAGTAGTGACAGTAGTTATTACAGCAGGCAACAGCTCGATGAGCTGTTTTTACAGATGATTGCCTTTTTTTCCGGAGATCCGAAACGGATTCAGCACTTTATGAAAGTGCATAGTTTCGCGAGAATTATCGGAACAAAAGAAGGGCTTGATGAAACATCCCTTTTTATATTGGAAGCAGCCGCTTATACCCACGACATCGGAATCCGTCCGGCAGAAGAAAAGTATGGACGGTGTGACGGAAAGCTGCAGGAGCAGGAAGGACCGATTGTGGCACAGAGAATGCTTTCCGATGTGGGAATTGAAAATTATCTGATCGACCGTATCTGCTATCTGATCGGACATCATCATACATATGATAATATCGAAGGACTTGATTATCAGATTCTGGTAGAGGCAGATTTTCTGGTCAATTTATATGAGGACGATGTCAATCGGCACGGAATTGAACAGGCATATCAGAAGATTTTCCGGACACAGACCGGAAAAGAAATTTTTAATCAGATGTTTGCAGATGAAAGATGAATAAAAAAAATTATCAGAAAATAATGGAAGATCTGATCCGTGAAAACTGTACGGCAGGGGAGGCTCCAAGCCTCCTTTTGCACAGCTGTTGTGCACCGTGCAGTTCTTATTGTATTGCATGTCTTGCAGAATATTTCCATGTAACGGTATTTTATTACAATCCAAATATTTATCCGCCGGAAGAGTATCATATGCGGGCAAAGGAGCAGGAGCGTTTTATTGCGGAATTTCCTACAAAGTATCCGGTTTCCTTTGTGGAAGGTGCGTACGATACACAGCGGTTTTATGATATGGCAAAGGGCATGGAAGAGATCCCGGAAGGGGGAGAGCGCTGCTTTGCCTGTTACCGGCTGCGGCTTTCCGAAGCTGCGTCCTATGCAAAAGCGCACGGATTTGATTTCTTTACGACAACACTATCCATCAGTCCGCTGAAAAATGCGGAAAAGTTAAATCAGATCGGAGCAGAACTGGCAGATACCTGTGGGGTCCGTTATCTGTTTTCGGATTTTAAAAAGAAGGAAGGCTATAAAAAGTCGACCGAAATTTCTAAGGAGTATCACATGTACCGGCAGTATTACTGTGGATGTGTGTATTCCAAGCGTGACCGCGACCGTGAAATCGCACTGCGCAGACAGCAGGAAAAACAGAATTTATAAAAATACAACAAAAAGTTAAGAAAGAGAGGAATTTAGATATGGCACAGTTATGGGGCGGAAGATTTACGAAGGAGACAGACCAGCTGGTCTACAATTTTAATGCATCCATTTCGTTTGATCAGAAATTTTACAAGCAGGATATTGAGGGTTCCATTGCACACGTGCGTATGCTTGGAAAACAGGGCATTCTGACACAGGAAGAGATGCAGGCGATTGTTTCCTGCTTAAAAGAAATTCTTGCGGATGTGGAGAGCGGAAAGCTTGCCATCACTTCGGAATATGAGGATATTCACAGTTTTGTGGAGGCAAATCTCATTGACCGTCTGGGAGATACCGGAAAGAAACTGCATACCGGACGAAGCAGAAATGATCAGGTGGCACTGGACATGCGTCTGTATACCCGGCTGCAGGTGCTTGAGACCGATGAACTGCTGGAAAAGCTGCTGCAGGTACTGCTTCGCATTATGAAAGAAAATACACAGACGATTATGCCTGGATTTACCCATTTGCAGAAAGCACAGCCGATCACACTCGCACATCATATGGGAGCATATTTTGAAATGTTTAAGCGTGACCGTTCCCGTATGCACGATATTTACGAGCGCATGAACTACTGCCCGCTCGGTTCCGGCGCGCTGGCAGGAACAACCTATCCGCTTGACCGCGAATACACCGCAGAGCTTCTCGGCTTTTACGGACCGACCTTAAACAGTATGGACGGTGTCTCCGACCGCGATTATCTGATCGAATATCTGTCTGCTATGGCAACAATTATGATGCATTTAAGCCGTTTTTCCGAGGAGATCATCATCTGGAATTCCAACGAATACAAATTCGTAGAGATTGATGATGCGTATAGTACCGGAAGCAGTATCATGCCACAGAAGAAAAATCCGGATATTGCAGAGCTTGTCCGTGGTAAGACCGGACGTGTGTATGGTGCGCTTATGTCGCTTCTGACTACGATGAAGGGAATTCCGCTTGCTTACAATAAAGACATGCAGGAAGACAAGGAGCTCTCCTTTGACGCCATCGACACGACAAAAGGCTGTATTGCATTATTCACAGGCATGATTGATACCATGAAATTCAATAAGGATGTTATGAGAAAGAGTGCTGCACACGGCTTTACCAATGCAACGGATGCTGCTGATTATCTCGTAAATCACGGAGTTCCGTTCCGCGATGCCCATGGAATTATCGGACGTATTGTTCTGTACTGCCTGGACAAACAGATGCCGATCGACGATATGAGTCTGGAAGAATTAAAACAGTTTTCTCCGGTATTCGAGGAGGATGTCTATGATGCAATCTCTATGGAAACCTGTGTCAATAAACGTCTGACGATTGGTGCGCCTGGGGAAGAGGCGATGAAGAAAGTGATCGCAATCGAAGAGGCGTATCTGGCAGAAAACTGGAGAGCAGGTAAAGCCTGAGATATAGCTTAGGCTGTATTTCAGATTGTGCAAGTCCTACATATATTTGCTGAATATTTTATTTATTTAGGACAATTTGTTCCTTGTAATTTTACGGAGTTTCAAGTAATATATTTCCTATAAAGACACATGTTCGTGCAACGCGGACAAAAAACAAAAGCGTTTTTCTGTGAAAGACAGGTGTCCGCGTATAAAGAAAAGAACAGAGGAGATTGGAAAAATGAGTGAGAAGTTAAAAGTTGGTATCCTTGGCGGAACAGGTATGGTAGGACAGAGATTTATCTCTTTGCTGGAGAATCATCCATGGTTTGAGGTTACCACGATTGCAGCAAGTCCAAGAAGTGCAGGAAAGACTTACGAGCAGGCAGTAGGAGATCGTTGGAAAATGGATACTCCAATGCCGGAGGCTGTAAAGAATATTGTAGTAATGAATGTAAATGAGGTAGAGCAGGTAGCTTCTCAGGTTGACTTTGTATTTTCTGCTGTTGACATGACAAAGGAAGAGATCAAAAAGATCGAGGAAGATTACGCAAAGACAGAGACACCGGTTGTTTCCAACAACAGTGCGCACCGCTGGACACCGGATGTGCCGATGGTAGTTCCGGAAATCAATCCACAGCACATGGAAGTTATCAAATACCAGAAGGAGCGTCTGGGCACAACCCGTGGTTTCGTAGCAGTAAAGCCAAACTGCTCCATCCAAAGTTATGCGCCGGTTCTGACTGCATGGAAAGAGTTCGAGCCATATGAAGTAGTTGCTACTACTTATCAGGCTATTTCCGGAGCAGGAAAGACATTCAAGGACTGGCCGGAGATGCTTGGAAACATTATTCCATACATCGGTGGTGAGGA
>ERZ808270.430-NODE-430-length-24482-cov-27.347402_pt1 | contig 24482 bp, 25 predicted proteins | sample MGYA00521082_ERZ808270 | MGnify/ENA primary metagenome ERZ808270 (study PRJEB31516, sample SAMN03275594) | gut metagenome | biome: mammalia-associated habitat; material: feces | host: Papio cynocephalus | place: Kenya | collected 2012-07-27 ... | reverse complement strand
CAAAGGTAAGCAACTTTTTTCAAGCGGGCAATACGGCGTTCACCGAACACTTACGTCATAACAAGAAGATGACCCAACTTGTTAGAATAGAGTTTCTTCCAAAAATCAGCATTGCACCATTTATAAAAATAAAACACAATACCCATAAGCGGAAATAAGGTTATGACTTGGTAAGGCGCAATACTTGGATATTTCTTCGCCGACAATTGTATTCCATAGAAAACAACTAAACAAACAATCATCAACAAGAAATCCATAACAGGCTTAAACTTCAACGCACTTCTTCTTAATCCCATCCATGAGCCAAAGAGCATAAAAGCAAAATAAGGTATCCACCGGAACAACGTCGTGATACCATACATTCCTCTTTCGCCAGTCTCATATTTATATGGGAATGATAAGATATACACCAACAAGGCAATGATACCTGTAAAGGCAATTATATGCGGTATAAACTTGATTGCATATTTCTTAATCCAGTAAATTAGGATATAATAAGTCATAATCGCAACAATGAATTCGCCCCCCCATAATGCTGACAAGGTCAATGAATTCTCGTTTCTAAGCAAAGCACCCATCACCACACATACCAATACCGAAGGGTAAATTCTGTTGATTCTTCGCTTATACCAATTATCGAAGCGTAAATTGCGCTTGCTTAACAACAATGTATAACCTGACGCAAAGAGGAAAAGCACATCACCGATAGCACCACCAGTAGCTAATATGCTATACTTTACATATAATGCGTCCATGTGACTGTTTATTATCAGAAAAACAGCCAAGAACTTCAATATATCTATACTATAATCTCTGTTTTTCATTACGTATTTTACAATAAATACCAATAGAAGAATTTATTAAGACTGCAAAATCTCCATGATAAAATAATAACGTCATGGCATTAACCATTGCAAATCATTCCCTTTACATTAGTAATTACACTTTCATACTCTGGAGAAATCGAGAGTAAATTGTTGATATTGTTGCTCACAAACTCCGAAATATTATTCAAAATACCATCTTCTCCATAATGTGAAAGCACAGAATGAGAAGAATCATAATTGGAAATATTAGTTACCAACAACTTAATAAATGACATCATTCTCGCTTTTAGTGCATTAATATCATAATCAGATTTCTTCGAGAATTCTGGAGTAAAACAGATTTCTTTCTTTATGCCCAAATCCCCAAACAAAGATGATATTGTCTCACCTATCACAGCCAAAACAAAATGCTTTGACTTAATTTCTGTGAACAATTGATACATCTTTAGAACACGATTTTCCTTATTCGTCTTAATATCTATGCGACTTTGTTTTCTTATATCCTCAACGCATTGATTGACAACATACACAAAGAGAATATGGCGAGCTTTTACATGTTCAAAAGCGTCATTATACGATTTCGTGGATTCGAATAAGGCCGTTTTACTTCTGTTCGCATCTCTATATTGACCTTGAAATGCAAGAAGTTGTTGCATACACTTTTCCACACCTAAACTATTATCACGATTATCGAATCCTCGTTTAAAGCTATAATCATGACCAAGATCCTTAAATTGTGAACTAATAGCTTCTTGGAAAGGATGGTTGCCAAACTTGTCCCAAGCAGTAATTTGATTTTGAGTATTATTATATTTAATAACACTATCAATCAAAGTTACATCCTCACTCTCTATGATACGAGCAAGAACCTTTACATCTGCTAAACTTACTTTATCATCTAAAGATCCTATAGCACCAGTAGTCTGTGCTCCATTTATAACAGACAAGCCATCCAATGACACTTTTCCATGTTCTTTCGTATATTTGTTGGTCAATATTGTAATTCCATTATTAAAAGACCAAAAGTTCTGAGGAGAATGCTCTGCCGTTTCTTTAATTTTAGTATTGATTTGTTTTCTATTATAACCTAAGAAGCCTCTGTAATTGGCAGAAAACAAGTCATTGCCATAGTTTTTATATAGCTCTCTCAACCATGCCCCAGAGACTGTAAGTACAGCAGCTTTCCAACCAGCTCCAGTTTCTTCATATTTAACTGGGAAAGGACATTTCACCTCACAATCAACCATGATGTTTGTATAACGATTTTTAAAAAGTCTGTCCGCCGTTTGACTTCCTATTTCTTTAGCTGTAACATGAATGTGGTCAATACCTTTTCCTTTCAAAGAATGAAGAAAGTTCTCTTTTACGACTTCCATTTCATCTTTGACAGGCTTCGACTCACTATTATTATGCAAATAGATGATTTCTATTTCATCTATTTTATCATCGTCTATAGCCTTTCTTGCCTCTTCTACATTTTTCTGAAGATGTTCAGGAAAGCCAGCAAGATTGCCATTTAAAAACCATGCCATAGCAGTGTTCATATCACTGGCCTTATTAGCTTTGGCTCCGTCCTTTGGCTTTGGAGAATATGTTCCTTGCACAAAAATTATCTTTCGATTTTCCATATCAGTCTGCAAGAAATCGATTTTCTTGTCGCCACCTTCATCAGTCAGACAATTTGTTGCCAAGGTGTCCAATTCAGACTCGTCAAGATACAACCCCATAGTCCAAATCAAATAAGCGTTACTTTCTCCAAGTCTCGCTATCAACCCCTCCTCCTTTTTGAAAGCATCTATATAGTTCATTGTATATTAATTTAAGATTATTAATCTCGTTAAAAATGTTAGAAATTTATGTGTATATACAAAATCATTCTTTGACCTTTAATATCTTGGCTGGTACACCAGCTACGACACAATTATCAGGTACATCTTTGGTAACTACACTCATTGCTCCAATTGTTACATTGTCACCTATTTGTACAGGTCCAAAGCATTTTACGCCCAAGCCAAAATCCGCATTATTACCAACAATAATCTCAGGATCATTATGAGCTCCCTTGTTTCCGAGCACAACACCAGGTCTTAATTGACAATTATCACCAATATGTGCATTTTCTTTAATCCATATCATATCTCCTATATGATAGATTCTGAGTCCTTTACCACAAGTATTAGGATATATAGTTATATGTGTGATAAAGCTATAATGCTTATACTTATACCACCAGAACAAGAATCCTAGACTTTTCCGTTGATTCGTGTTAATATAATATTCCACATGGCGAAGAGACTTCACATATTGCCATATATACCATTTTTCATTTTTTAAGATTCTGTCTTTCAGATTTGGAACCTTTCCATACCAATTTGAATCAGCATCTAAATATTCTTTCAATTTTAATTTGCTATCAATCATAAAGTCCAATTTATCTAAACCATTTCCAGGCTTTAATATTTTTTATTCTATTAATCAAAATAAGAACAAATTCAGGCAAATGAGATCTAACTCGATTTTTTAAAGACAATTCTCCTTGCTCTTTCCAAGAAGCCATATATCTATGAATAGTTTTGGTATTTTTAGTAAGATGCAAATAATTTGTAACAAAACTTATCGGGGCAAAATAATCAGCAGGATACAAATGGATTTCACCTACAATTTGGATTCCACTACACTCCTTTAGCCCATTTTGAGATAGAATGTCTGTCGTATAGTGAACCACTGTTGTATTTGTATTTAAAGAACCATCTGCCAATATAAAATGCAAAGTTTCATATTTCGTTAAAATCTGCTTATTGATATCCATTTGTGGATCTAAAGCCAATCCCAAACCAGGATTAATCAAACCTTTCTCCCAAAAACTCGGATTTCTCTCAAATCCCATAAAAGGACCAGCCTCCAATATATCTGAAAGTGAGTCTATAACCTCTACATCTGTATCAAAATACAAACCACCGTAATGATACAATATCCAAAAACGAGCATAGTCGCTTACGAACGCATATTTCTTTGCCTCATAAGCTTCCTTTGTATATGGAATCATATTTACATCAAAATTATCTTCATTCCATTCTTTTATCTCATAATCAGGAAAGAACTTGCGCCATGAAGCAATACACTCTAAAGCCAAGGGTGGCAATGGATTTCTTCCAAACCAGCAATAATGTATTATTTTTGGAACCATATTATTATCTTTATATAGTAATCTTTTCCTAGTGGTGAAGAGTTTCCAAAGAACTACTTTGTGATGATTATTTATTTGAATAGCAATTATTCCACAAAGATTATAACTAAAATTTCTCAGAATACAGAATACAGCACAAATTGGAAAGACTTCACTACACAGAGTTATACTTTAAGTTTCATATGCAATAATTTGTACTTGCTAAGTAAATATAACTGCAACAACAAACGATAAGCACTACCTAAATGACAATGATAAACAAAAAGAAAGATTTTCCCTTTCGTTCCATTGAAATTTACAAGATTCAATTTCTCTGCCTTGTTGTATTCAGCCAAAAGTACATAATTCTCAAACAAATCCATTTTTACGGCATAGAGTCTTCTGCTCATCCCCAACCGCATCATGTCATCTTCAAAAAAATGCAACATAAGCTCCAAACTTTTTGCATTTTTTTGAATTACCTTCTTATTCGTTCTAATCACGTTTCTCGTGACGGAATCTGAACGTTGCCGCTCTCGTATGGTAACCACCTTGTTGGTGAACAACACTTGATGTACATCTCTGTAGAACAGCAAGAAGAACAAGCCTTCGTAGATGCGCAACTGTTCGTCGAACGGATGGCGAAGTAACACTTCTCGCTGCATCACATGGATAAAGTCGCAGTTCACATAACCATTCAAAAAATCTGGATAGCTCAACACTTTTTGGTTTGCACCCTTGATAATCAAATTATCCTTGTAATAACCTTGCATGTCATCGGCTGCAAAAGCATAATGCCCGAAGGAAGGATTCTCTTGGATAGTCTTGTCGATGTCGGAAAGAGCTGTCTCACAGAAGTAATCGTCGCTATCGAGAATGATACACCATTTGCCTCGTGCTGTCCTTATGGCTTCATTGCGGGCGGCATTGGTGCCTCTGTTCTGGGGAAATTTCACAAACACGACGTGAGGATGCTGCTTGGCATAGTCTCCAACGATAGAAGCTGTTGAGTCAGATGAGCCGTCATCTACTATCACATGCTCAACATTGCCCCCCCCAGAATTGAGTTTGCATGGATTTTTCCACGCTCTGCATGCACCTCATAATGCAGTCTGCCCTGTTGTAGACAGGTGTTATAATTGAATATAATATTTTATTTTCCATTTCTGTTTCTGTTAACAATGATAAGTTGTATTGGTGGAAATCTCCTGTTTCGGAGAGATGGTTATCTTATTTGGATTCTGGATGAAGAACGCTCCCCACCAGCCAAAAGAACTGTTGGTGATGACGGCATGCTTGCAATGAGCCATTAGTTGCATGTCTCGGAAACTTTCCTCTCCCTTGTTCCAGTCTACAAAATACACCTTGTCTTTCGCAAAGTCGAGATTGAAAATGGCGGCATTCTCCTTACACCATTCCACGCTTCCTGGATCGCAGAAGAACACGAATACAGGATTCTCCACCTGCCTCTTAATGTGCTTGATAGCACGTTTGAAGTAGCCGAACTTATAGCAATAGCCATTGCAGCCGAGCATATCGCCACGGCGGGCATGGATGGCAACGGCATTACAAGCGTCAAGAAAAGCTGCCATCTCCTTGTTTTGAGAGTCTTTGAACTCTGGGAAAGTAAAAGCCTCCCTTACTGGCTTTTCGATCTGCCCCATACCGCTACCTATTCTTTTCAACGAAAGGCGTTGCCCTGTGAAGATATTGTCGTTTCCCTCATAGAACACCTCTTGATATTGGTTGTCGCGAGCGATAAAATACTGCTTTCGTATAAAACGATAATTGCGTTGAAGCCAGTCCCCCAATGGTGAGTCTATCAATCTCTCCTTCAAAGTCGGCTTGTATTCCACCTTCATATTGAGATTGCGTGTTGCCACTTTCAGTTCGAAGTCGCCACGGATGTTGCGGATGTCAAGCCCAGCGTTGCGCAAGGCATAAGTGATATAGACAGGATAGTTCCAGTTTTTGTCCCAGAAATCAGAGGCATGCACCTCGTGCATGATTTGCTGCCATTGCTCCGGGGAAAAATAGTCCTTAATATTAGGAGCGTCTATCCCAAAGATGCGTTTCAACTCATAGCCATTCCATTGCTTGATGACCTCGTTACATTCGGGAATGTCGTATATCATCGTCTCAATGTATATATCCTCATCGGGATGAAGACTCTTCAATGCCAAGTATTCACAATAGCTTAGCATCTGGTTGCCCAGACCTGATTCTATATGTACTATTTTCATTATTTATAATTTGCGTGTTATGTTTTGCTTTTTCTCTTTTGCAGGATTTCCAGCCAACAGGGTTTGCGTTTGGTGGAAAGCCTTGTTGACAAGCGAATTGGCAGCGACTATGCAACCATCAGGTATAACAGAGTTTTTCAGTACCACGGCCCGGCATCCCAACCACACATTGTTGCCTATGGTTATCTCGCCCACACAAGGGTATGTCTCATCCGTTATGGTGTTCATCACCGAATGAAAATCCGTATCCATGATGAGTGTGTCCCATGACACCAACACATTGTCACCAATGGTTGTCTTGTTGTCGCAAATGAGGGTTGTTTTTGCCGTGTTCACGAAATTGTCCCCTATGGTAAGAATGCCATTCCTTGTGACACAAAGTTTGCTGCCTGTTCCAAAGTATACCTTGCCGTTTAATATCAATGTTCCACCAATTTGCACGATGGAACGTTCATATTTTTTGTCTATGATTCCAACTTGACCAAAACCGATAGTCAACATTGCCGTCTTTACCCCCCCGAATTGCATTTCACGGTTCCGCAAAGACTGGTCAGCTTTGTGTTGTACCTTACCAATATCGGGATGCGAATGGCTTGCAGCAGAGGGAAAAACTTCATGCTGACATAAAGACTCTTCGGAAGGGAAAGGAGTTTTTCCATGAGGTGTGTCATACGATATAAGATTTATCGAAATTCACTTCTTTACCTTTTATTCTTACAATGTTATTCTCCATAATTAAAACATAAAACAAACATCCCCATAAAGCTGCATGGACTCCACTTTCACTAAACGGAAATATCATAACACTATAAATAAAAGTACATAGTATAAAAGAAGATATTTCAGGTGATATGATTTTTCTTTTTCTCCATCCCAATATATATACCATTTTAAAATAATAATATATATATATAACACCATAATAGAAACAGGTACCGACAAAACCAACGTCTTGCGCACCAACTCCATTATTACGCCACCACATTTCTACTAATTGTCCATACTTTGTATCTCCAGCAGCTCTACTAAAGCCAGTAAAAAATGTAAGTATATTGGATGTAATTTGCTGAGAATAAAAAGCTAAAGATTTCCAACGGTTAGAATCATTATCTTCTAACTCACTCGTTGTTTGTTCTGTAAAGTCACCAAACAATACATCATAATTGAAGATCATATATATGGTTGCCAATAAAAGTATTGCTATACCATATTTTCTTCCTACTTTGTCATTCATACAAATAAAAGCAGTGATTAATGCTATAGCTATTAAAATTTGTCTCGTTTGCATAGCATAGATTGAAACTATACTCATTAAGAACGTACATACTTCTAATTTTGAAATATCTCTGCGAATAATACGATAAAGACAAAATATATAAGAAAACACAACCAATGACGACCCAGGGATTCTATAACGTATTTGTCCATTTCTTATTTCAAAATTACCATTGTCATCCATGCTTGCAAACATCAAAGCAATACTTTCATTATATGTTACCAAAATTGATATAACTCCACAAACTATGGTATAATACATTATTGCTTTATATACATCTCTTTTAGTATATTTAAACTTTATCAGACTATATGCTATAAGCCATATAGGACAAGTTTTATTCCATATTCTCCAAGAATCAATAGGATTCTGATCATATATCAAATATGCACCTATAAAACTTAACAGTGGTAAAAAACAAAATATATCTATATATTTTGAAAAATAATTATTATTTATTTTTATTTGATTTCGAGAAAATAAAGAATGACAAAATATCAAAATTGTCAACACCATATTCGCCTGTCCAATTGTAGTTGGATCTATTACTGCCCATCTCCAAAAAGAGCTTGCTATCGCAAAATATATAAATAGGATTATTGATTTCATACCTTCCCCCTCCTTACTTTATAATACAACATATTCACAAAGAAATGTAGTTTTCTTCTCAATCTTGTCTTTGCGAATTTCTCACCACTAGTACCAGAGTCTCCTCTTTGGTCAAGGGCAAAAGGAATAAACAAGAACTGGAAGCCATCCTTGCAAGCGTGAACGATACAACTATACAGGATATGTTCAAACCAAATGTCTTTGCTGTCATCACAATGGCTCAATCCATCATTCAGGTATCTCTCATAGAAAAACCTGGAGGCAATGTAGCAATCGCTGCGGGCAAAATTCATCTTAGGATCGATTTCACAAACCACCAAGTCGTCCTTAGCGTTCAAGAACCATTCCGAAACCGTCATGATAGAGTTAAGATTCAATACCCGATGTCTGCCCGACACCTTTATCAGATACTTACATTCCTTGATAAAGCTGGAATGCAAGAACGCATAGTTGATGATAAGCCCCTCACCATATCCCTTACCCAAAGAGCGGTCGAAACTGTTACCGTCGAAAGTGAGACACTCCAACCTTCCTTGTTCTATTTCCTTCTGAAAATAGGACGACAAGTCCACCTCTGTATTCTCAACCACCAGAATTTTAAAAGAGTAATGCCCCAGGTAAAATCTGATGGCATCAAGATATTGTTGCAATCTGATGTCACCGTCTTGAAGAGCTGTCTGTGCCATACCCTTGGGATGCACGCAAGCTGTCAAGAACAGCAACGTATCTTGTTTGATTCGTTTCATGAATGTTTATTTTCTCATGCCCATCAATATCGGGGCATGACGTTTTGTAATCTTTATGATAGGATAGAAAGCCAAAACGATGGCAAAACTACCTATCAATGTCAATATGTCGAAAGTCCAAAAATCCCTTTGTATGCCAACTTTTACGAGAACAGCCGTCATGATGCGGAAGAAATGGCTCTGGAAGCCTAACATCAATATCGTGCCGGAAGAGAGCACGGCTATGGTATCCTTCCATTTACGCTCCAACATTTCGCTGATTGTCACCATCATCAGAATTCCCAACAAGGAACCCATAAGAAACAACAGTATGCTGCCGCCAAACTCCCCCCTATACATATAGACGATACCGTTGAACATCGCCACTATATACACAGCAATAGCCAGCATAACGACCATGATTATTTTGCTTTTCCGAATAATGGGGGGGTAAATGAGGCAATGCGATTTTGAATTTTCTCAAACATGCCATTGGCACACATGTTCCCCAAACAAAAGAATGGATATGCCAAAAGCACATCGATCCATGCACTCGCCGTTTCCACTCCATACAATCGCCACAAAATTGCCAACGACAAGAACAAAAGGCATAGCCATGGCTGCCACTTACGATGGAGAACGGTAAGATTATGAATGGTTCGGATAACCATCAGACTATATACAAACCACATGGCTCCGCAACCAGCAACGTCATCGAAAGAATGGAAACCTGACAAAACAAGTAGCAGAGATTCAGGTAAGTCTGTCCATGAGCATCTGCCCATCATCGCAGACAAGCACAGAGCTATCAAGCATATCAGCAACATGGGCACAAAGAGTGTTTGCCAAATTTTCTTGACGAACTGTTCCCAAGGTACAAACTTATTTTTGGTGAGATAGCCAGAAACCCAAAAGAACAACTGCACATCGAAGGCATAGGCAAAGGCAGAAAGATGGGCAGGGGCACAATGTCCCCACACGATCAATACCATACCTAACACCTTCAAGTAGTCTATCCAAACCTTTCTGGGCATTCTTCCTTGCATCACATTCATACCTTGCATTTACTTCTGATAATTTGTTCAATCTTGTCAAACTGGCGCAAGGCTATGTCCTTTGCCTGGCTACGGAGCATCGTGCGGTCGCTATTGTCTTCCATAGCCTTGTCTATCAAGGTTATAGTCTTATCCGTAGCCTTGGCAAGTACATCCTTATCAGCAAAGATGTCCTTGATGTCAATCATGCTGTCGGTACACTTCAACAACTGCAAGAGTCCTTCTATCTTATGTTCATAGCTCAAAGCACAGAACGGACGAGCCTGATTGATGGCGAAGACCACACTGTGATAGCGTGCGCCGATTACCATCTCCGCTCCTTTGATGACTGCCTGTTGCACATCCGAACCGTAGATGTCGTCTATCACCGTTATATGGCTGGATGGATACTTCTTTTGAAGGTCACGGAAATAATCCACGTCATTGCCCCATGAAGGATTCATGAATGTCTGTGGAAGCATCACAATCTGGCATTCAGGATATTTCTGTTCGATATGCTTGATGATGTCTATGTAATAAGTATCGATATTCTCTTGTGGCGTGTTCTTGTAATAGAAATGCCACGTCAAGCTGTTAGGTACAAACACGATGTATTTCTTGTCGCCTATAGCTTGTTTGATTTCATTTGGCACTTCCACCTCCATGTTATCCAAGAAGGCTGCGTCGGTAGTGGAATTGTATTTCACGCCCAGCGAATCAGCCAATTTCTGACTTTTGCCGTCACGCAAGGATATATAGTCAAAATGGCGAAGTAAATCTACACTGACCTTCTTGAAAACCTTCTTGTTTTTGTTTTCCTCCGTAAACGGACCGATGGAACGGCAGAAATAGATGATAGGCTTATGATAATATTTGGCAATGGCAAGAAAAGAGACATGACTCCAGTTCATAAAGCCGCCCATACAGATGCCTCCAGGAGCACAGACCACCACATCAGCCCACTTCAGCTTATTAATCCATGCTCTGAAAATAGGCTGCAATTCCCACAACGGATAGAGCGCAGGGACATAGTGGATATATCTGACAAAATATTTGTAAAACCTATAGCTGATTTTTTCAGAGTTATAATAGTTGTTAGGATTCTTGACCCCTATCTCCTTCAATATCTCCGGGTTGCCATTAGGACTAAATATTTCTACTTTGGCTTCTGGAAATCTCTTGTTGATTTCGCGGACAAGCGCACGATGAGCAGCCTCATCGCCACGGTTGCCCAAGGGTTGGTTGACAATAACGATATTCATAATGTATGATACTCTTCTTATTTCTTGATAAATGATTTGATACTTTTGATGGTGTCCTCACCGACAATGCCTTTGATTCTGTCCTTTATTTTGTCTTTTGCCGACTGGTCGAGATGATTGACCGTGTAGAGGGCAGTATTCTCATCCTCCGTGTCGGTAAACACCTCGAAAATCATCGGTCTGTCAGTTATTTCAGGAGTCAGGAAACGCTGGCTGTGAGTGAGGAATTCCTCCTTGTTCTCAGCGGAAAAATACTCAAAGCCCAAGTCCTCGGCGTAATGCTTGATGACAAGAGGCGACTTGTTGCCGAAATGTCTTGCCGCCGAAATGTATTCATCGGTCTCTGCGCCAAACATTCGGGCAGGATTGGTATAAAGGCGGAACTCGTTTCCTCGGCCATTATTGATGACCATGATGCGGACATTGCTGTGTAGATGGCGGTTGCCCACCACGTTCATGTCATAGAAGAACGACAAGTCGCCGACAATGCCAATATACAACTTGTCGGGATGAACCAGCGATGCTCCCAAAAGAGAAGACATATTGCCGTCGATACCAAAACCACCCTCATTGCAATTGATGTCGATGTTGGCAGGTGTACCCATCAAAGTCCAAGCTCGCAAGGAACTCAAAATGCCCAGGTGAAGCACAGTCCCAGAAGGGATGCTCTCATGCATCTGCTGGGCTATCCAGACATTGGAGAAAGGCAGGTCGGGTATCATCTTGCGCAGCTCTGCATTACGTTTGATGCATGCATCAAGATAAGAGTCTTCACCCACGGCATCGGTTGCGTAGTGCTCGAAAAAGGCATATTCCGGCATTTCAAACACTTGAGTCAGTTTTTGGAGCTTGTCACGAATCTCGCCATCCTCATTCACCCTCCAAACCTCCTTGCAACCATTGAATGTATCAGGGAAAGCACTGACTTCACCGATATGTATCAACAGGTCAGGACATTTATTGGTATCAGGCACAGGCTGGTTGCCAGCCATGAAATAGAACACTCTGTATTTGCCCTTATATCCGCTGCAAGGCTCGGAGAAAACCACGGCATTGTGAGACAGGCAAAACTTATCCACGGCATTGGTCAAACGTTGGGTCCATTTGGCATGAGTGCCGACATAGATGGCTACCTTTTTCTGTTCCATCTGTGGCAGTTCATCGAATACAGAATAATGACCTATCTTGCGCACCTTGGGCAATTCCAAGACAGAATAGTCTCTGGAATAAGTTGTGGTCAGATTGATGTGGACAGGGCCACCGCCATTACGAGTCAAGGCTTGCATGGCCTTGTTCAACTTGATCATCACATCCCATTCGTCAGTGGCATCCTTAATCGTCTGAATCTGCACACTGCATTTCACCGTGTCCTTAGGCTGCTCACTGCGATCCATTTGCTGGTCATGCAGATGACCTATCTTGGAAATGTCTCTCGTTGAGGTAATTGCAAGCACTGGCAATTTTCTGTAATATGCCTCGGTGATGCCTGGGTAATAATTGCGTGAAGCGGTTGCTCCCGTACAGCTCAAGGCAACAGACTCGCCACTCTCCGCCGCCAAGCCGCAAGCAATGTAAGCGGCAGACCTTTCATCCACCGAAGAATATAGCTCAAAATAGCCGTCACGTTGCACAGAAGCGACGAACGTCACGTTGGTCGCCCCCGGACTCACAACGATTTTTTTAATGCCATACGCCTTAAGAAGCGAAATGCAAAAAAGCACATTTTTCTCGTTTGTATAATGATATTGCATAGCTGTATTTCAAATTTTAAAATGAATATTTTACGTCATCAAAAGTCACGATGCCAGAACCTCCCGTCATAAACACCATGTCGCCAATAATGGAGCGTCCCATGTTGCTGACAAGAAAGACTGCCATGTTGGCAATCTCGCCTGGCATCACATATCTTCCCAATGGATTGGGGAAGAAAATCTCATCCCTCACACCATCCGGCATGGTCATCGGAGTAGCAGTAGGGCCAGGAGCCAGACCATTCACCGTGATGCCATGCGGAGCAAGCACCTTGGCTAAGCCTTTGGTGAAACCATACAAGGCATTCTTGGTTATCGTGTAAGCCGAAGTGGCAGGACGAAGGGATGAACTTGACCCCATCATCAAGATATTACCTTCTATCTCGTGGTCCACAAAATAACGAGCCATCAGCTGAGAAAGGAAGAAAGTTCCTTTCAGGTTGGTGTCGAGAATGTTGTCATACAGCTCTTCGGTACAGTCCTTCACCTCGCCACCAACAACACCCGCATTATTGACAAGAATGTCGATATGGCCAGTAGAGATGAGTCGTTCGACGTCTTTCAGTTTCTGCGGCATTGATTTCACATCCGTGTTGTCCATCGCAATGCCAAAGACATTTCCTTTGCGAACAACCTCTTTGTCAATAGCCTCGCATGCCTTCTTTACCTTTTCGTCGTTTCTACCCGTGATGACAACCCTTGCCCCAGCATTGACGTAGGCTTTTGCTACTTCAAACCCGATGCCACTTGTTCCGCCTGTTATCAAGGCTGTCCTGCCTTTCAGCATCTCGTTAGGGGCGAGATAAGATACCTGTGCATAAACCTTGCGCTCTGGCACACCATGCAGCACAAAATTCAATCCTCTTTTTATGTATTGTTTCATTCCCATATTATCTCTTGCATATTTTTTGTCTTACCATCTGTGTTATCTTCACTCTCTCTGTCTTTGTCATTCCTATACCGTATGTGATGACCATCGTGGAAACACCACTCACTGCCACAACAATGAATGTGCGCAACAGCGACTCTTCCATATTGAAATAAACCAAAGCTGGCAATATGAAAGACAATATGGTTACAGGTACGATTCTGCCAAAGACATTCTTATAAAACTCCACCACAGGGAAATTAATCAGTCCCTTGATGATATAAAGTTTCAAAAAGACCAATATCAAATAAATGACAGCAAAAGCTATGTAAGACGCGTATGCATCCATTCCCATATAGAACGCCAGCCAAGACATCGGAAACACCAAACATCCCACACCACCAATAACGATATAATATCGTTTTACATTACCTGTTGCCCATGCCGCATTGGCAGTAGCATTACCCAAAATGTCGAACAAGGTACCTATCATCGAGAGGCGAAGGAAAAGCGGTGCCTCCGGTGGATAGTTCTTCAACCATAAACGCATGATGGTTTCCGTCTCAAACATAAACGGTACGGCAAAGAAGAACATCAGGAAGTAAGAGAACTTAGCTCCCCGACAAACCAGACTGTACATATATCGCATATCGCCAGCAGCATACGACTTGGTTATTTGCGGATTGATAGCAGTCGTGAAGTTGGTTACAAACTGACGGATGATACCTTCCGCCTGGCTTGCCACACCACGAGCGGCATTGACAGCCACGCCAAAATACAAGTTGGTAACAATGTTGACACCTTGCGTATTAAAGAGGTATGCTCCAGAACCTAACAGATTCCATCCAGCAAAGCCCGTCATCTGTTTCAGAAGTGACTTATCAAAGACAAACTTGTAATGACACTCCTCAAAATGCCGGCTGCAATAAATGCTGTAAACAAAACGTATGATCAATGCCACAAGTGCCAACAAGAAGGCGTAAGTCTTCAATTTGTCGATTGGCGATACATACAAGGCGTAAGCCACCACCAATTTCAAAATCACTTCCAAGATACTGATGTAGGCAAACGCCGACATTTTCTCGTGTGCAATGATGGCTGCATTGTATGGCACACTGACGAGGTTGATGGCGAAGGTAAGGATGGAGAATTGCAGTACCCAGTTGGCTGCATTCATCCTGTCGGCAGGGATATTCATGTGTGTGTTCAAGAACCACACACCTCCTACCTCTGCAAGTAGGCATACCACAATTGCCAGTACCAATTGTATGGTGACACTTGTGGAGAACACCACATTGAGTTTTGTCACATTTCCCTTGCCTAATTCGTAGGTAAGGAATCGGCTTATTGCCGCCGACAATGACCCTGTGAAGAGGGCAAACATCGCCACGACTCCACCTACTACATTATATACACCATAATCTTCTACACCTAACGTATTTAAAACTACTCGGCTCGTAAACAAACCGACGCCCATGGTAAGGATGAGACGGAGATAAAGAAGAAGCGTATTTTTTGCTATTCGCTTGTTATTATCTGATGATTGAGTTGACATAACTTTTTAGTATAAATCTAATTTCTGGTGCTCATAATGAATTTTTACTCCTTGTGTATTAATGATTTCAAGGACTTTACATGCCATAATATTATTAATAGATTTCATTAATGGAACAATTTCTTTATAATCGTCATAGTTGTTATACAAGATATGAAATTCAGACTCTTTATTATGAACAATAGCGCAACGAGTATCATATATAAAGCGAGCAACACCTTTATCTATATCTTGCTGAGGCTTTGCTAAATCCAAATAATGATACCCAGTTTTTGTCGTACCAAAATATTTATCAACAAAAGACCAACTGGTAGAAACCTCTGTTGAATCTAATGTAAAATTTTGAAATATATTTATAAAATTTGAAATAATGGTATCACGTTCACTCTTCGTATATTTTGAACTTAAATTTTTTGTTTCTCTTAGAAATGATTGTTTTACATTAGCACGATTTATTATCTCCGCCATCTGGCTACGATATATCATATACTCAGCTATTTGATACATCTTCAAGAAAGCAGTTAAAATATCTGTTGCATGAAGCCAATCATTGATCACATCATATATATCATAATATTCTTGATATATAATTTCCTTATTATAAGTAAATCGAGGAATAATTTTGTTTGTTCCCCAAGAGAAACTTAATCCTTTAGGGATTTCAATGGCATTCTTTTCATTCATAGAAGCTGCCAAAGCAAATGCATACAAGTTTTCAAAGTTATTTGCTTCATTTGTAGATAAGCCCAAGGCTGTTTTATTAACTTGTATAATATAAGTTTGCCCTTTTTCTTTTTTACACAATTCTTTAAGCAAATCTTTTCGCCTACTATTATTGATCATTATTTCTTCTAAAAACATTAGAAATTCTAAAGTATATGTTTCAGTAGTAAGTTTATACAGAGTACGTGTTTCAATAACATTGAGGTTATTACTAAAGTAGATCAAAGAGCGAGAATACTTAATATTTTGATGTTTTTGAAACATCTTTATTTGACCATTAACAAAGACATCATCAGATAAGTCTATATATCCATCAGCCAAAAATTTTCTCATCGTTTCTATCAAAGGCTTAACTTCTTGACATAAATTTATAGAAGCTATTAAGCCATTCAAAACCATTTCGATATTATCATTGTCCAAATAATCTTGAATATCAGCATATTCATCAGTTGCTTTAGGAATTCCAGAATATGACTTCAAAACTGTCTGTAAAAAATCTTTAAATAATTGTAATCTTTTCATTTCTTCAACGCCATATCAAAAGCCATCTTCCAAGAAAGACAATTTTTCTCCAACAGTGCTTCTGTATAAAACATAATAGCTTTCCGAACGACCATGCCTATATTTATTTTTGCACCAGACAATTCATCATAAACCTCTCTATATTCTATCAAAGAAAACGCATCATCTTCTGATATATTTTCAATAGAATAATTCATACCCTGCAATATTTCTGAAGGAGATTTGTCCAAAGACTTAATATGCAAACCAATACCTGCCATAATTCCAGCTAATGTAGTGTCTTTAGCAAACCATTCTGATGATACTTGATCTGTACTAATTTTGGAATCTAATTTTACAAGTAAATGCAAGTACTCTCGGATGAAGTTCGTTGTAAAAATATCTTCCATAGAAGTTAAAGACAAATCAGAAGACTCATCAGAATCTTTATATATCATATTACGAGAAAGACGCATCGGTCGCATATTCAACAATGACAAAACTCCTATTATAACAGAAGACAGCATATAAACACCGGCTTCTCGTTGCTTCACTTTTCCATCTTTTGAACGAAGTATTTTAATTTTATCTTCATTGAAATCATTTTCATCGAATAAACGCAAATACATCAATTCAAATTGATGGTTAATTCCCATAGGTTTTTGACCAGCATTCAAAATCAGCATTTGTTTAATCTCTTGGTCAGGAGTCAAATTTGTCCAAATATATAAATACAAGTCAAATGATTTATATTTTTCCTTGAGATTCCAAATATTTATATTATTCTCTCCCTTAAACAGATTCCTTACTTGTCGAGGAGATACTGCCATAGAATAATTATCACAGGTGTTTCTGAATTCTTTAGTAATAGCTCTATAATCATAATTTTGTTTTGCAAGAGCTAATTCTGAAAGTTTATAATATATCCAAAGTCTGAATGTACGTTGTAAACCATCTAAAATATTAAAATTACAGATTTCTAAAGAATCTGTAATATGCTTATCTTGATGAATAACTAACGAGATTGGAGTTAATGTTTTTCCTTCAACAACCGCATCCAAGATTGTATCCAAAAAATGATTGGACACAATTCCTCGTTGAATATCATAATTGAAATTTTGCTCTGAAAGGGACTCTATATAATTAAGAAGAGAAACCTTACCCAAAATCCAACCATCTTTCTTATCTAAAATTGTAAGTTTCATCATGCAACTTTTAGAATACTTATTTTCCAAACTCCTTGATTCTCTGTTCCTCCTTCAATGAGCAAACAAGCAACTGTCCATGCTTCTCAGCCACGATATAGCCATCCAAGCCTTGTACTACCACCTTGCTTTCATCGGCTGCATGAACCACGCAGTTATTGCATTCGTAGAGACGTATGTCATTGCCCACCTTGGCATTGCCATCCTCATCTTGTGTAAGTAAGGTTCGGAGACTGCCCCAGCTACCCAAGTCGCTCCAGCCGAACTCAGCTGGCAATGTATATATTTCCTTTGATTTCTCCATCACGGCATAGTCAATGCTTATTTTCTCGCAAGTAGGGAAAAGTTTTCCAACCACCTCTTTCTCCTTGTCGGTATAGAAGGCAGGAGCCATCTCATCCATAATGCTTGCCAACTGAGGTTGGAAAGTACGGATAGCCTTGCTGATGGTATCAATGTTCCATACGAAGATTCCTGCATTCCAATAGTAGTTGCCAGCGGAAAGATATTGTTCGGCTGTCGCCAAGTCTGGCTTTTCCTTGAAGGCTTCCACCTTGTAGATTTCATCCACAGATGTTGGCTCGGCAGCGGCAATATAGCCATAACCTGTTTCTGGGCGGCTTGGTTTGATACCGATAGTAACTATCGCCTCCTTGTCGGAAGTATAGCTCAAAGCCTTGGTGAGCACTCGCTGATACTCCGTGGTGTTGATGACCAAGGCATCGGAAGGTGTCACCACGATATTGGCATTCGGATGCTTCTGCTGTATCTTCCAACAAGCATAGGCGATGCAAGGTGCTGTGTTGCGAGCCTCTGGCTCTGCAAGGATGTTATCGACTGGCATCTCAGGGATTTGCTCCTTGACGATGCTGATATATTTCTCGTTGGTCACCATCCACATGTCCTCCACAGGGCAGATAGGTTTCAATCTATCCACAGTGAGTTGGATAAGCGAGCGTCCCACTCCCATCACATCAATGAACTGCTTTGGGTAATCGGGTGTTGATATCGGCCATAAACGGCTTCCAACGCCGCCTGCCATGATTATGATTTGTGTATCGTTAAAGCACATTTCTATACGACTTCTTTACAATTAGCAATTTCAGTTTTAAAGTCATTAAATGATTTGACCATGATTCCAAGTTCTTTCACATCATTCTGACCAAACAACTGTGTTCTTCGGATGGAAGCTTCACTTTTTTCAATCTGCTTTATCAACTTTACAAAGGCTATGTATATACCTGGATCACGAAACATTCCTTGTATTCGTATAAGTGATAGTCGGAGATTCAACAAAACCATAGGAATGCAAGCTATCGTTCCTTCTGGCAATTTATGGCATTCACTTTCTTGTTCGATTAATTTGAAATATTTTATGAGCAGACCTGAAACAAGGCTAAGATAGTAGTTCACCTGTTCCTTTCTTTCCTCGCTATCACTAAACACTTGAGGGTCTGGCACGCTGCTCATACATAACAACAAGGATGTCATTCTATTCTCTAATGTAGAATATTGATGAATCGAAATCTGTGTGTCAAGATAAACTTTGGCTTGTTTTTGAAGATTAGACATTTGGATTTCCAAAGATTCTGATTGCTTTTCAATGTCTTTTACAACTGCATCACTATCTTTTTCCAACTTGTCTATTCTTTCTTTATATCTCTCTATTTTCAGATACTGCCATACAGACAATAGTTCGTTAAAAATTGAGATAAAGGCTAAGCGGCTTTCCGCTGCCAGCCAAAGAGTTCTTTGATAGTATGACTAATTAACTTTCGGTTCGGTGTGTTCCGACACTTGTCGAAAATTAATTTTGCGATGTATGTGCTAGCCATGAGTTCCTTGAAAGAAGCCATGGAATACGGCACTTCGTTTTCTTTCATCATCACCTTTGCAACATTCTGTGATGCGAATGATGCGTTGTAGGAAAAGTCCAACTGGTTCTTGTGTCTTGCCTGACAATGCGTAAGACCAGTAAACTGCTTGGCATCGCGGAAACAAAACTCTATTTGGAATCTTGAACGGTATGTGAGCAATACATCCTCACCCGACATAGAAGTCTTTGTTGAGAAGAAAATTTGTAATTCTATTTTATTACTTTGAATACAATGGAGGCAATTTGACTGGCATCCAATTCTTTGATTCTTGGATGAGCCTCTAACACTTTGATTCCTTGTGGAACTGTAAAGCTGCGAAGTTTTCCTACGCCTGCGCCGACACCAGGAATTTGAACTCGAATTTCAGAATTAGGAAGCCCCAATCTATGTCGATAGTTTTGCTGTCCAATGGGGCGAAGTCTATGTCTGCCATCTGTATTAACATAAAGAGGCTTGCGTACACCATAGACTTCGAGCTTACTCATGGCCATAATGATATTTGAAGAATTCCCAGTAATGGTAATCTTCGTTGTTTTTCCTACAATTGTACGTTGTTGCTTGTTTGGTGTTCCTCCCTTTATCGTGATAATTCCTAAGTTTTGCATACTTTGCAACATCTGCTTCACCGCATTCGTCTTTTCTTTTGGAACAATTATCACGATTTCATTGGTTGAACTTGAGGAAAAATTTGCATTTGCTTTGGGAGCAATTTCTTTCTGTTCTTTTACTTGCGATAATTCCTTTTGGGACATAGCATGCATAGTACGTTCTTGTTGCACCTCTTTCTCATTCAACATATTTACTATATGATAACGAGCGGATGTAACCTTGCCCTGCTTGCCAAAACTTGTCAAAGCCAGCATCGAAAGAATAAAGTCACCTTTCTTTGCTCTTATGCTATCAATTTCCTCACTTACATATAGAGGTCTTACTATGGTTTGCGCAATATCTCTATAGCTGCTGCAAGCTTCCAATTTCTTTTTATAAAGAAGTGACAACTCCAAATTGTCATGAAGATAACATGCAAAAAGCAACGTGTCTTCATTCTCGTCAGGGTAGCGTCTCTTCAATATTTTTAGATGTTCCTCTATGCCCATTTTGAAAAGTTTTAATTTTGTTTGAAACTTTTTTACTGAATTTCACAATCTGCCTTCATAGCTTTAATTTTGCAGTGTCTTTCGAAAGGCTAAACAGAATGTTGAACACTATAATATAATAATGTATATGAAGTTAAAAGCAACTTATACTCGCCGCATCTTGGCGATGATGTATTTCCCAGACTGCGAACCTGCCAACGCCGTGCGCCGTCTGACCAGCGAAATCAAACGCTGTGTGGAATTGTATGCGCTCTTGACCGCCAACGGCAAGAGCTTTGACCGCAAGCAAATCCTCACCATCCGTGAGGTGAAACTTATCGAGGAGTATTTGGGCGAACCTGTTTACTCCGTCGAGGAAGTGCTTGTATGAACTCTCATGAAGCGCATCGTTAGGTGCTGATGATGCGCTTCTTTGACAGCTAACGAAGCGCATCTTCAGGGTGCAAGGAAGCGCATCTTTAAGTCGCATGAAACTTCGACGTTCATCGACACACTTCGACGGATGCCCCTAAGTCGATGTCGTATCTTTGCACCAGCGAATACAGGCTGCACTCGGCATAGCCCAAGCAAGCTTGACTCTGCTCTCGTTTGCACTGTATTTGCAACGTGATTCAGAAACCGAAGACATAGAGAGTCTGAGAACTGACCACACATTATTCATTATAATACGTTTCAAATTATGAGCAAGTATTACAAAGTGTTTTCTCGTACCTTGACCATGGGTACTCGTAAAGGTGAGACAGTTTACAGCGTCCGCCCAGTTAGTAACGGCACGTTGACTACCGACCAGGTGGCAAAGCAGATTTCCACAGAATCTACTGCTACCACGGCAGACGTGAAGGCGGTGCTCGACCGCTACGCCTACTATGTGATGGACAACCTTGCCAAGGGTTACAACATCGAGCTTCTTGGCTTCGGTACACTCTACCTTCGCTTTATCACCACCAAGTCGGTGACTGACCCTAAGAAGGCGAAGAGCAACCTGGTGAAGAACATCGTTCCTGCCTTCCGTCCTTCGTTCACCGTTGACCGCAACGGTAAGCGCACCTACGACTTGATTCCTAACCGTATCAACCTTGTGAAGTATGGTGAGAACAAGGATGCCGATGGCTCTGGTGACGGCAGCGATGAGGACAACAACTCTACGCCAATACCAACTCCTTCCGACAAGGGTGGTAACACCAGCGGCGGCTCTGGTTCCAACACTGGAAGCGGTAGCAGCACTGGCGATTCCGACAGCGGTAGCAGCAGCGACAAGGGCGGCAGCTCCGATGGCAATGGAGACATGCAATATGAGTAAACCAGTATGAATATCCATAACGAAAGTATGAATGTATTAATCCCAATAGCTACAGCTATGATGTTGGAGACTTATCCCATGACCATTGGCGGGGAGGCTGTGCGCAATGAGCGCACCCTCCTTGCCAAGGTGGAGGACGGCGAGCTGATGCGGTCGTCCGAGAGTGTTAGATTTTTGATTCTGCATTGTTCGGCTACCCGACGCAATCAGGATTATAGTGTGGAACAACTGATGCGTGACCATAAGAAGCGTGGCTTTCGCACCATCGGCTACCATTTTTACATTCGTAAGGATGGCTCCATCACGCAGCATCGCAAATTGCTGGAAGTGGGGGCACATTGCCGCCCTTACAACCGCTGTTCGATTGGCATCTGCTACGAAGGTGGATTGGATGAGCATGGCAAGCCATGCGATACTCGCACCAAGAAGCAGACTGAATGTATTATCGAATTGCTGTACAAACTGCATAAGCTGTTTCCGAAAGCGAAGATTGTGGGGCATCACGACTTGCCTGGCACTACGCCCAAGGCTTGCCCTTGTTTGGATGCCCATGCTATCTTTGGGTGGATAGAGGAACTTTAGTCTTTCAGACTCTCCTGATACCACTCGTAGAGTTTCTTCACGCCTTCCTTGATCTCTACCTTGTGAGTCCAGCCTAAACGATGGAGCTTTTCCACGGAGATGAGCTTGCGAGGAGTGCCATCTGGCTTGCTGTCATCAAACTCGATTTCACCTTCGAAGCCTACTGCCTTACGTACTAACTCTGAGAGCTCACGGATGGTCAACTCCTTGCCTGTACCTACATTGATGTGGCAGTTGCGGATTTCTCCGAGGGATGGGATAGCACCACCTCTGCCCTCGGAGTTGTTTCTATCCACAGCTCCATCTACCTTCGCTCCATAGAATACGGAAGAGTATTTCTCGATGCCGATGATGTCCTTGAAATCTACATTCAAGAGCACATGCACGCTGGCATCTGCCATATCCTCGCTCCAAAGGAACTCACGGAGTGGCTTGCCTGTTCCCCAAAGCACCACCTTATTATCATAGATACCATAGAACTCCAACGCTTTCAAAATGCGCTCGTGGTCGTTGTGACCATCCACGTTGCCCTCGCCGATGATGGCACGGAGCTTGTCGGTAGGGTTGATAGGACGCTTGTTCATATCCACCTCGATGCTGTGCCAGTCGCCATCGTGGATGAGTTTGGCAAGATAAATCTTGCGCATCATGGCTGGCATCACATGGCTGTTCTCCAAGTGGAAGTTGTCGTTTGGACCATAGAGGTTGGTTGGCATCACTGCGATGTAGTTGGTGCCATACTGGAGGTTGTAGCTCTCGCACATCTTCAAGCCTGCAATCTTGGCAATGGCGTATTCCTCGTTGGTATATTCCAGAGGGGATGTCAGGAGGACATCCTCGCTCATAGGCTGAGGGGCATCCTTTGGATAAATACAAGTGCTGCCCAAGAAGAGGAGCTTCTTCACGCCATGTGAGTAAGCGTTGCTGATGACGTTGCACTGCATCTTCATGTTTTGCATGATGAAGTCAGCACGGTAGAGGCTGTTCGCCATGATACCGCCGACGAAAGCTGCTGCCAAGACCACGGCGTCAGGCTTCTCCTCGTCGAAGAACTTCTCAACGGCGTATTGATCGGTGAGGTCGAGTTCTTTGTGACTGCGACCTACCAAGTTATGATAACCTCTTGACTTGAGGTTGTTCCATATAGCGGAACCGACCAAGCCGTGATGGCCGGCTACGTAAATCTTGCTATTCTTGTCTAACATATTACTTTACGATTCCTTTCTCCAAATATTCAGCGAGGTTGCAGCGTACCTTCTGGCTGGCATCCTCTGCTGCTACCTTTGCCATATCGCTATCTACCATGATCTTCACCAAGTCCTCGAAGGAGGTGGTGTTTGGGTTCCAGCCGAGTTTTGCCTTTGCCTTGGTTGGGTCGCCCCAAAGGTTTACTACGTCGGTTGGACGATAGAAGTCTGGAGATACCTCTACGAGGGTCTTGCCGATGAGGTCGTCTGGTCCTGATACGCAGATACCCTTCTCATTCTCGTCCTTGCCTTCCCATTTCAGTTCGATGCCTACATAGTGGAAGGCTAACTGGGCGAACTCACGAACGGAGTGCTGCTTGCCGGTGGCGATGACGAAGTCCTCTGGCTTCTCTGCCTGGAGGATGAGCCACATGCACTCCACGTAATCCTTGGCATAGCCCCAGTCACGGAGGGAGTCGAGGTTGCCGAGGTAGAGCTTGTCTTGCTTGCCCTGCTTGATGCGAGCGGCTGCCAAGGTAATCTTGCGGGTTACGAAGGTCTCGCCACGGCGCTCTGACTCGTGGTTGAAGAGGATGCCTGAGCAGCAGAACATATTGTATGCCTCACGATACTCCTTCACAATCCAGAAGCCATACTGCTTGGCTACGGCGTATGGGGAATATGGGTGGAATGG
>ERZ808270.429-NODE-429-length-24528-cov-3.421035_pt1 | contig 24528 bp, 19 predicted proteins | sample MGYA00521082_ERZ808270 | MGnify/ENA primary metagenome ERZ808270 (study PRJEB31516, sample SAMN03275594) | gut metagenome | biome: mammalia-associated habitat; material: feces | host: Papio cynocephalus | place: Kenya | collected 2012-07-27 ... | reverse complement strand
CAGGTGGAGCGTGTGCTGCTGCAGCACCAGCAGAAGATCCTGGAAACACTGTGCCAGTACCAGACCGCAGCGGCGGAAAGGCGACAGCAGTATCCCCGGAGCTTTTCCACCGGAGAAACGGTGCTGTACCTGGGGAAATACTGCACCCTGGAAGTTCTCAGGGGCAGCCGGGAATGCGTGCAGGTGCAGGGGGACAAGCTGCTCTTGCTGGTGAAACATCCGGAGGATGCCCAGTGCCGGGAGCGTGTGTTCAACAGCTGGTGGGAGACCAGCTGCGAAAAGGCGGTGCGCAATCTCTGCCGGGCGGTCTATCCGGTGTTTGAGGCGAAAGGCGTGGCGTTCCCGGAGATCCGGTTTCGCAGGATGGTCGCTCAGTGGGGAAACTGCCGCCCGGCTCGTGGCGTGCTGACATTCAATCTGCGGCTGATGGCTGCACCGGTGCGCTGTATCGAATATGTGGTGATCCACGAGTTCACCCACTTTCTCCACCCCGACCATTCGCCGGCATTTTATGCGGAGATCGCTGCGGAGCTGCCGGACTGGAAACAGCTGCAGGAGACTTTGCAGCATATGGTAGAAACACGGATATAGCGCAGGATTTCCGGCAAAATTCCGAAAATCAGACGCTTTTTTCCGATCGTTTCTCCGGAGAGTTGACAATATGGCTAAAAAAGCCGCAGCTGCTTTGTTCAGTTTCCATATATTTTCCGTGTGAAAGGAAAAAACTGTTGATTTTTTTTGTGCGGTATGATAAAATAAACTTCGGGCATGTCTGCACTTTTTTTGAGAATTGTCCTAAAGTGGGGCAGAATGTGCAGAAGAAATGCGAAAAACGAAAGGAGCTTTTTTTATGAAGAAACTTGGGCTCGGTAAACGGGTGCTGGCGTGCGCTGCCAGTGCTGCGACGTTACTGACCGGAACCACAGCGTTGTCTGGACTGACAACACTGGGAAGCATGGCGGCATCTGCTGCGTCTTATGACAACTATGCAAAGCTGCTGCAGTACTCCATGTATTTTTATGACGGAAATATGTGCGGCTCTGACGTTGACACCGCCTCTCAGTTCGGCTGGAGAGGCAGCTGTCACGGCAGCGATGAAGTAGACGGCGGCTTCCACGATGCAGGCGACCACGTAAAGTTTGGTCTGCCGGCTGGCTATACCGCTTCTACCCTGGGCTGGGGCTACTATGAATTCAAGGACAGCTATGACGCACTGGGACAGACGGCACACCTGCAGGCGCTGACCAACCGTTTCTGCGATTTCTTCAAGGCAAGCACAAAGCTGAGCGGCGATACCGTAACAAGCTTCTGCTACCAGGTAGGCAACGGACAGGCTGACCACGACGTCTGGTGTTCTCCGGAATCCCAGAACGACCAGAGCCTGCGTACCGCTTACTGGACTTCTGATGATGCCAGCGATATTGCCGCAGAATATGCAGCAGCACTGGCTGTCAACTACATCAACTTCGGCAATGCAGAAGACCTGAAGTATGCAAAGGCACTGTACAATTATTCCATCAAGACCAACAAAGCAAATTGTCCGGAGGCTGCAAACTTCTACAGCTCCTATGACTATTATGATGACCAGGCATGGGCAGCAGGCTGGCTGTATCTGGCAACCAACGACAGCACCTACAGCACGTTCCTGAATAAGTTCATGAATGACACCAATGCTGGTAAGTCTGGTCAGTCCGGCTGCAAGTGGGGCGTATATTCTCCCATGAGCTGGAACAATGTCAGCCTGGGCGCTGCGATCCTCCAGAGTGAGATCACCGGCGATGCAATGGACTGGGTAAAGGTCACTTCATATCTGAACGGCAAATGCACCAGCGAAAGCACCTATTACTGTGAAGATGCCTGGGGCAGCGCACGTTACAACACTGCAGTGCAGCTGGCAGCACTGGCTACCACGAAATACTCTGCAAAGAGCGGCGTGGATTATTCCAGCTGGTGCAAGGCACAGATGGGTATGATTCTGGGCAATAATCCGAAGAATGTGAACTTCGTTATTGGCATGGACAGCAATTCTGCCAAGTATGCACACCACAGAGCTGCATCTGGCTATCAGAGTTTTGACGAAATGGAAGGCAAGACCGGCTACAGCAGCAATGGTCACACCCTGGTCGGCGCTCTGGTCGGCGGTCCGACAGACTCCAACTTCACTTATACTGACTCTGTAAACGATTATCAGGCAAACGAAGTTGCCCTGGACTATAATGCAGGTCTGGTCGGCGCAGCAGCAGGTCTGTACTCCATTTACAAGACCGGTTCTGTGGATTCCAGCATTGAGGGTGTCAGCGGCGGCGCTGTAGTTACCACTGCAACCACAAAGGGAACTACCACGACCACAACCGGAAAGACTACTGCAACCACCAAAAAAACCACAACCACTACTACTACAAAGGCTACTCAGAAGACAACTGTGACAACCACTACTGCTCCGTCTGGCGGCAAGACTGCAAACATCTCTACCGGTACACAGACTGGTACTGCAGGCGACAAGCAGGCATATGCAGAATTCGCTCCGAACGGCGCAAAGACTGCGACTCTGTACTACAAGGTCAAGACCAGCGACACCAACTCCAGCGGTGCATTCGGCACATGGACTGGTACCTGGGAACAGGAAGACTTTGAAGTAACTGTCGGCGCAAACGGCGAGTGCAAGGCAACCTATAACATTCCGTCCAACGTAGGACAGACCGTTAAGGCAATGGTATTCTATCCGGATGCAAGCAGCGTAGAGATCGAAAAGGTTGTTCTGGATGAGAGCAGCACACCGGTCACCACGACCGTTACTTCAAACGGCAACACCTCCGGCGGCAAGAACGCAAACATCACCACCGGCACACAGACCGGTACTGCAGGCGACAAGCAGCTGTATGCAGAATTTGCACCGAACGGCGCAAAGACTGCAACTCTGTATTATACCATTTCCACCAAGGATACCAACTCCAGCGGTGCATTCGGCACATGGACCGGTACCTGGGAACAGGAAGACTTTGAAGTAACTGTCGGCGCAAACGGACAGTGCAAGGTAACCTATAACATCCCGTCCAATGTCGGACAGACCGTAAAGGCAATGGTATTCTATCCGGACGCAAGCAGCGTCAAGATCGACAAGGTCGTTCTGGATGAGGGCAGCACTCCGGCAACCACTGCATCCAGCACAAAGCAGAACCCGACAACCACCGCTACTACCGCAGCACCGAGCGGTGATGACAAGACTGCGAACATTTCTACCGGCACACAGACTGGTACCGCAGGCGACAAGCAGCTGTATGCAGAATTTGCTCCGAACGGCGCAAAGTCCGCAACCCTGTACTACACCATCTCCACCAAGGATACCAACTCCAGCGGTGCATTCGGCACATGGACCGGCACCTGGGAACAGACTGACTTTGATGTAACCGTTGGTGCAAACGGTCAGTGCACCGCAGATTATGTGATCCCGTCCAATGTCGGACAGACCGTAAAGGCAATGGTATTCTATCCGGATGCAAGCAGCGTTAAGATCGACAAGGTCGTTCTGCACTACGGCAATACCGTAACTACCGGCACAACAAAGGCGCAGCCTTCCAGCGGCGGCAAGTACACCAAGGATGTGAACCAGTCTGTCGTTTATGATGACCTTCCTGCCGGCGATAAGATGCTGGGCTGGAAGTGGTCTGACCTGGGCGTTCCGGCTGGCGAAAAGGTAACCAAGGTTGAGATCAACATCTCTACCGGCAAGAAACAGATCGGCAAGTGGCAGGGCGCATTCGGCTCTTCCACCAGCGTAGCTCCGGATTACTGGACACAGTCTGACGATATGGAACAGACCATTGACGGCAAGACCGGCAGCATTGTATGGAACGTAGATTCCGCAACCTCTGAGATCATCCAGACCCAGTACGGCGGCGAGCTGAAGTTCGGCGTTTGGTGGATCGACTGCAACAAGTTCACCATCGACTCTATCACAGTTTACACAGACGCTTACAGCGGCAGCAGCACGACGGTTACTACTTCCAAGACAACTGCAACTACACAGAAGACAACCGCAACTACTTCCAAGACAACTGCGAAGACAACTTCTACCACAAAGTCCAGCACACAGAAGCCTAGCGATCTGCCGTCTGCAAGTATGTACGGTGACGTAAACCTGGACGGCCGTGTAGATATCACAGACGCTGTTATCCTGAACAAGGCAGTTGCAGGCGCAATCTCCCTGAATCCGCAGCAGCAGGCAAATGCAGACTGCTGCACCGATGACGGCGTAGGCGCTAACGATGCGATCGTTCTGCTGAAGTTCCTGGTTTCTCTGGTTAAGACTCTGCCGTCCGCAGACTAAGCCACAGACGCTGAAACGGCGTAAAAAATCTATCGGAATCGTATATTTCAAAGCGGATATCGTCAAAACTTTTGGCGGTATCCGCTTTTCTGTGACAGCATATCCGAAAAAGATGTCGTTACATATGTCATGTTGCACAAAAAGAGAGGAAACTGTTTAGCACGTTTTACTGAAATTTGAAAATCCGCTTTACAACAAAATTCCCATGTGTTATAATAAATGAAACGAGAAAGATATGCCCTGCGACGGGATACGTGCGTCTTGAAATCCGGTCCCTGCGGTGTGTATCAGCCGGCGAGTTCGGCAGAAGAAATCGTTGCAAAAGGAATATGCGTACCTATATTCCAAAATCTCAAATCATTCATTTTCAAGGAGGATATCTATGCTGAAGAAAAAACTCGGCAAGAAGGCACTTGCCTTTGCTTCCGCTGCAGTGATGGCAGTTTCTGCTACCGCTACAGGTCTGACAGCGCTGTCTATGACTGCGTTTGCAGGCGAGGAGCTGGGCGAAGGTACTTTCGAAAACGGAAAGGGCTTGCCTTGGCACATTTGTGAAAACGCAACTGCTGTCATGAAGTTCGATATCACCGACGGTATCTATGCGATCAAGCTGGAAAACATCGGTGGTACTGCAAACGGCGGTGAGAGCCGCTGGGACTGCCAGTTCCGTCACAGAAACCTGACCATTGAAAGCGGTCACACCTATCGTATCACCTACAGCGTAAAGCCGTCTAACAGCGGTCACATGTACGCAAAGCTGGGCAATATGTCCAACGACGACCAGGAACTGTGGCACAGCAACGGCGAAGAGCTGAGCATGAGCTACGAAGAAGGTCTGACACAGACACAGCTGGAAGACAAGCTGAAGAGCGCTTCCAAGACCGGCAACAAGGTAGACTACGGTCAGGGCTGGGATGCTTGGTACAACAAGGAATATCCGGCAAACCAGTGGACCACGGTTGCATATGAATTCCAGGCTACTGAAACCGTTGAGGGTACCGCAGAGTGGACCTTCCACATGGGCGGTCAGGGTAACTATGCTAAGATGGACTGCTTCCCGAAGGACACTGTTATCCTGTTCGATAACCTGGCACTCATCGATATGACCGATGACAAGACAGACTACAAGGCAGAGGCTGCTTATGAGCCGACCGGCGTGGAAGTAAACCAGGTTGGTTACTATCCGAATGGTAAGAAGGTTGCTACTGTTGTTCTGTCCGACGGCGACACACAGAAGTATGACTATGAGATCAAGGATGCCAGCGGCAAGACCGTTTACAGCGGCACTACTGATGGCAACACCCAGTACGATAAGTCTGGCGCATGGGATTACACCCAGCAGGTTGACTTCACTGATTTCGCAACAGAGGGTAAGGGCTACACACTGACTGTTGCAGGCAAGACCTCTCTGCCGTTCGATATCGACAAGAACCTGTATGAGAAGTACAATGACAAGAGCATGCTGACTTATGCTCTGAACTACTTCTATCAGAACCGTGCAATGGACACCGAAGACCAGTACATTCCGTCTCCGCAGACTGTAGACGGCAGCAGCAAGACTCTGGGTCGTAAGGATTCCAACCACTGGCCGACTGATACTGCTTACATCGCAGACAAGTGGGTTTACATCTACACTTCCAAGCCGAGCTACAGCCAGTCCATCGACGTATCCGGTGGTTGGTTCGACGCAGGTGACTATGGTAAGTACGTTGTAAACGGCGGTATCTCCCTGTGGACTCTGATGAATATGTATGAGAGATCCAAGATGGTAGGCAAGGAAGACAAGTTCGGTGACGGCTCTTCCGTTATGAGCATTCCGGAAAACAGCAACGGCATCCCGGACATCCTGGATGAGTGCAAGATCGAACTGGACTTCTTCCTCAAGATGATGCGTGACGACGGCATGGTTTACCACAAGGCTCACGACTATAAGTGGACCGGTCTGGCTGTCGCTCCGTATGACCAGAACGAAAACGGCAAGGAAAACAAGGCTCCGATGCGAATCGTTAAGCCGGTTACCTATGCAGCAACCCTGAACGCATCCGCAGCATTTGCACAGGCAGCTCGTCTGTTCAAGGACTATGATGCAGCTTATGCAAAGACCATGGAAGACGCAGCAATCAAGACTTATGCTGCAGCACAGAAGAACTACAAGCCGTTCACAAGCTGGGGCGGCGATACCAAGGGTGAAGGCGGCATCTCCGCTGACATCATGTACGCTCCGCTGGATCAGAACAAGGGCGGTGGCCCGTACGGTGATACCGAGGTCAGCGACGAATTCTACTGGGCAGCTTGCGAGCTGTACATCACAACTGGTGACAAGACCTATTATGATGAACTGATGAAGTATGGTACCAACGCTTATGGTACTGACAATGCAAAGGCACTGGAAATCTCCACAACTCTGGTTGGTGGTGAGAACAACGGTACATTCTCCCTGTTCACATGGGGTACTCTGAACTCCGTTGGTTCTATCTCCCTGTATGTAAACTCTCAGGATATGCTGGAGAAGGGTCTGCTGACTCAGGATGAAGTAAACACCCTGAAGGCACAGGTTCTGAAGGCAGCTGACTCCGTTCTGGAAGTTCAGAATAATTCTGCATACGGCATCCCGTATGTAGGTCATGACTATGACACAACTGTATGGAAGTATGACGCAGCATCCGGCAAGGGTGAATCTCAGACTCTGAACCTGGAAGGCGGTTATGAATGGGGTTCTAACTCCATGGTAATCAACAACTCTATGGCAATGGCACTGGCTTATGACGCATCTAAGGATGTAAAGTACATCGACGGTGTTACCACTGCAATGGACTACCTGATGGGCCGCAACCCGCTGGAACAGGGCTATGTAACCGGTTACGGTGAACACTCTACAAAGTATCCGCACCACAGATGGTGGTCTGGTCAGCTGAACAGCAGCGACTTCCCGTATGCTCCGTATGGCGTAATGTCCGGTGGTCCGAACTCCAACATGGAAGACCCGATGGTTCAGGGTCAGGGCTACAAGGTAGGTTCTATCGCTCCGATGAAGTGCTACCTGGATAACGTTGAGGCTTGGTCTGTAAACGAGTGCACCATCAACTGGAACTCTCCGCTGTGCTGGGTTGCATCCTTCCTGGATGATGAAGCTCCGAACATCGTTCGTGACTCCAGCGATACAAAGCCGACCACAACAACTGACGAAAAGACTACAACAACTGAGACTACAGCAACCACCGCTACAAGCGACAACGATTCTTCCTCTACTGCATCTACAGATAAGAGCGGCGAATCCACAACTACCACTACAAACGGCGGTTCTGTAACTCCTGGCGACATCCTGCTTGGCGATACCAACCTGGATGGCCGTGTAGACATCACCGACGCTGTTCTGCTGAACAAGAAGGCTGCAAACGCAGTTGACTTCAACGCACAGCAGCTGCTGAACGGTGACTGCTACGATCAGAATGGCGAAATCGACGGCAATGATGCTACCGCACTGCTGAAGTTCCTGGTACACATCATCAAGGCTCTGCCGGAGACTTCCGATCTGAACGCATAATCGAAGTCGTTTTCTGAAACGATCTCCGTAAATAAAAAAGGCGCTGTGGCTGTAATGGCTGCGGCGCCTTTTTGCATTTGCAGAAAATGTCGAAATTTCCTATTGACAATCCCGGCGGAATCATGTATAATAAAAATAACAGCGGTGCGGCATATTTTGTGCGGCACTGCCGGCATACCTTATACCTTATCAAGAGTGGTGGAGGAACAGGTCCTGTGAAGCCCGGCAACCGGTTGACGTTTTCGTCACATACGGTGCCAATTCCTGCGGTATAACCGAGAGATGAGGGGTTTGTACAAAAAGTTTTGGACACCCTGCGAGGGTGTCTTTTTTTGATACTATTCCCACGAGACAGAAAGGAACAAATCGAATGGCAAGAACTCTTTTTACATCCGAATCCGTAACAGAAGGACATCCGGACAAGATCTGCGACCAGATCTCTGACGCAGTGCTGGACGCTATCCTGGAACAGGACAGCAAGGCACGTGTTGCCTGCGAAACTACAGTTGCTACCGGTATGGTGCTGTGCATGGGTGAGATCTCCACCACTGCCAGAGTGGACATCCAGCAGATCGCAAGGGACGTGATCGTGGACATCGGCTATGACAGAGCGAAGTATGGCTTTGACGGCTATACCTGTTCTGTGCTCCAGGCGATCAACAAGCAGTCCCCGGATATTGCAATGGGTGTAAACGATGCGATCGAAACCAGAGGCGGCGAGTCCACCGAAACTGGTGCCGGAGATCAGGGTATGATGTTCGGTTACGCCTGCGACGAGACGCCGGAGCTGATGCCGCTGGCAATTTCGCTGTCCCATAAGCTTTGCAAGAAGCTGGCAGAACTGCGAAAGAACAAGACACTGACCTACCTCCGTCCGGACGGCAAGGCACAGGTGACTGTGGAATATGACGGGGACAAGCCGGTTCGTGTGGATACGGTTGTCATCTCCACCCAGCACGCCGCAGATGTGACTCTGGAGACCATTCGCCGCGACATGATGCACTATGTGATCCCGGCTGTGATCCCGGCAGAACTGCTGGACGAAAACACCAAGTATTTCATCAACCCCACCGGACGTTTTGTGGTAGGCGGTCCCCAGGGCGACAGCGGTCTGACCGGACGGAAGATCATCGTAGACACCTACGGCGGTACAGCTCGTCACGGCGGCGGCGCATTCAGCGGCAAGGACCCGACGAAGGTTGACCGTTCTGCTGCCTATGCGACTCGTTATATTGCGAAGAATATCGTTGCGGCTGGTCTGGCAAAGCGCTGCGAGGTGCAGCTGGCATATGCCATCGGCGTGGCAAATCCGGTTTCCATTCGTGTGGATACATTCGGCACCGGCACTGTTTCTGAGGAAGTGCTGGCAAAGGCGGTACCGGAAGTGTTCCAGCTGACCCCGGACGGCATCATCGAGATGCTGGATCTGCGCAAGCCGCAGTACCGGAAACTGGCTGCCTATGGCCATATGGGTCGTGAAGACCTGGGCGTGGCATGGGAGCGCCGGGACAAGGTAGATGCTCTGAAAGCAGCAGTTGCAAAGGTGCAGTAAGCGGCATCTGTATCAGTTGAATCGATAGGAACAAGGCTTTTCCCGAGGGATTGGGGAAAGCCTTTTCTGTTATTTTCAAAAAAGGTTGTGACCAATTCGGCAAAAAAGCGGTCTATAAGAGTGAAAGGAAGTGAAAATGATGCAGGATGAAGAGTTGATTCGTCTGTATGTGACACGTTCTGAACGTGCAATTGCGCTGACCAGCGATAAATACGGCGGCTATTGCCATACGATCGCCTATCAGATTTTGAAAGACTTAGAGGATTCGGAAGAATGCGTAAATGATACTTACTGGAAAGCGTGGAATGTGATTCCGCCAACGATGCCGAAATGTTTCAAAGCCTTTCTTGGGAAAATCACCCGGAATCTGGCACTGCACCGCTGGGAGAAAAACAGCACGAAAAAACGTGGCGGAAATCAGATCCCGTTCCTGCTGGATGAATTGGCGGAATGTATCCCATCCCAGGAAGATATTCCGAAAAAGGTAGAGGATGCTGAAATATGCGCACTGTGCAATCAGTTTTTAGAGATGCTTTCTAAGGAAAAACGCATGGTATTTGTGCGGCGGTATTGGTATTGTGATTCGGTGTCGGATATCGCAAAAATGTATCATTTTGGAGAAAGCAAAGTGAAGATGATGCTGTCCCGGACACGAAAGGAACTTCGGGATTATCTGGAAAAGGAAGGTGTTGAACTATGAAAGAATTTCGGCTTTTGTATCTCATCGGAGACATCCAGGACAAGTTTATTTTAGAGGCGGCACAGGAACAGCAGGACACCAAGCGAGGCGGATTTTCGAAAAAAATCCGGTATTGTGCTTTGGGACTGTGTGCTGCAATGGCACTTTGTGCCGGATTGGTGGTATATACGCAGTTCCAGCGCACTTCGGACAGTCTGGTAGACCTTCCAAAGGTGACTACCGCAGTGACAGATGACGATGTGCAGATCGCAAACCCATTCCAGGAATGCACAGACCTTTCCGAGGCGGCACAGATCGCCGGGTTCTCCATTACAGCACCGGATTCCTGCGTCAACAGTTCTGGTAAAGTTATACAGGCGGTACAGAATGATATGATCGAGATCATCTATCAGGACGATGCCGGCAATGAACTGGCACGAATCCGGAAAGGGTTTGGCACCAGCGAAATCAGCGGAGACTATAACTTATATGAGAATGACTCCACACAGGAAATTGACGGCAAGAGTGTACACATTCGTGGAAACGGTACATTGGTCTATGCCGCAGACTGGACAGACGGCGTTTATGCGTATTCTGTGACATTTGAATCCGGCGCAGCGGAAGAAACTGCGGAAAGCGTTATCACGGCTGTGTATTAAAATACAATGCTATCTCCTGCTTCTGTATGCTCCCTTATACAGAAATGTGATATAAAAGATACCTCCTGCTTTTCTCTGAGCAGGCAGTATCTGTGCAAGGTCTGAAAAGACCGCTTCCTCCTTTATTACAGCGTTCTGTTTTCAAGGCAATACCGCATAAATGTCCGCCTATTGGCTTTGTGCGGTGTTGCCCTTCCCCCATTGAAACAGAACGCTTTTTTATTTCCCACCCCGGAACAACTTTCCCAACGCCTCCCGAACCTGTGCCAGGGCATCTGCGGCAGTGTCCGGCTGAAAGGTCGTGTCGTAGTCGTAGACGGCGACGCCGTCCGTTCCGTCTGTTTCCAGCGCCAGTTTTGCCTGGCGGATGGGCAGCGTCGGCTCACTGCACCACTCCATACTGCCGCTGCCTGCCCAGGTGTCCTCTTTGCCACACTTGTGCGTACCGATGCCGATGACCAGGGAAACCGATTCGCTGGAAACCGTCTCTGTCCAGGTTTGCAGCATCTCCGCAAAGGGTGCAGTTTCATTGGCAAAGCCGTAGTACAGCTGCGGGATCAGCACATCGCAGTAGCCGGTTTCCGTCCCCCAGCGGCGCACGTCGGCATACTGTTTCGTGTAGTTGCCGTCCAGCGTTCCCTGCGGACTGATGCTCAGCTGTATCGCCGGAGATGCCGCTTTAACAGTGCTGTAGATCTGCTGTACCATGGCATTGACCTGTTCCAGCCGGAATGCGCCCAGATCATCCGCTTTTGCATCCGCAAATGCCGCTGCATCAAAGGCGGTTTCTGTGGTAGGGAAGAAGTAGTCGTCCAGGTGGATGCCGTCCACATGGTACTGCGCCAGAATTTCCGCCACGCCGTCTGCCACCAGCCGGCGCACTTCCGGATATGCCGGGTTCAGCCACCAGTATTCTCCCACTTTGCACAGATAGGTGCCGTTCTTCTGCGGATCGCTGTACCATTGTTTCACCGGATAGCTGTCCGGCATCGCCGCCATGGCAGAATCCTTTTGCAGCCGCAGCGGATTTACCCAGCCGTGGACGGACAAATGCAGCTGGTGTGCCTCTTCCAGCAGAATGGAAAACGGGTCATAATCGCCCACTTCCTTTGCCGGCGGAAAAAGGGCAGACTGATAATAGGCGTCTCCGAATGCCCGGAGATGGAGATAGACCGTGTTGATCCCCATGTCTGCCGCCTGCTGAAAACGCTGGCGCACAGCATCACGGAACTGATCTGCCGTCTTTCCGGCAAGAATTTCTCCGTAGTCCAGATAGGGAAACCACATCCCGTACACCGTGTCATAATGGTATGCTGCTGTTCCGGTGTCATCCGGTGTGCAGTCTGTGGTGCCGCTGGCAACGTGCAGCTGTTCCACCTGCTGGACGTGTTTGGTGATATCGTCGCAGAAAGCGGCGTTTTCTGGTACGCTTTGTTCGGTCTGTGCGGCGCATCCGCTCAGGACAGCCAGCAGAAAGGCGGAAAAAATGGGGATGATTTTATGTGTCATGGATGTTCAACCTCCGGAATGGGTGCAGTTCCGTGAAAATCCCACGGAAAAATTTGTGGAAATACAGCGAATCACCGAAAAGAAAAATTCGCCTTGCATTGCCTGTGAAAAAATGCTATAATAAAAGTATGTTTCTGATTGCGAAAAAATGCGGAAAAGTCTGTCCTGCGTCCGGAAAAACGTGTGATACGGGACAGCGATGCGGAAAAGGAGAGAAAATTTATGTTGTCTGATATCGAAATTGCACAGCGTGCAGAAATGTACCCCATCGGTAAGGTGGCAGCGGAACTGTCCATCGAAGAGGAAGATATCGAGTACTACGGTCACTATAAGGCAAAGCTGTCGGAGCAGCTGTTCAAAAAGCTGAACAGCAAGCCGGACGGCAAGCTGATCCTGGTGACAGCCATCAACCCGACACCGGCAGGCGAGGGCAAGACCACCGTCAGCGTAGGTCTGGCAGACGCGCTGCACCAGATCGGCAAAAAAACAGTCCTGGCACTGCGTGAACCGTCTCTGGGTCCGGTATTCGGCATCAAGGGCGGTGCAGCCGGCGGCGGCTATGCACAGGTCGTTCCCATGGAGGACATCAACCTGCACTTCACCGGCGATATGCACGCCATCACTGCGGCAAACAACCTGCTGTGCGCTATGCTGGATAACCATATGCAGCAGGGCAATGTGCTGCGCATCGATCAGCGCCGTGTGATGCTCAAGCGTGTGCTGGACATGAACGACCGTGCGCTGCGGAACATCGTCATTGGTCTGGGCGGCAAGGTAGACGGCATTCCCCGGAGCGACAGCTTCCAGATCACAGTAGCCTCTGAAGTTATGGCGATCCTGTGCCTGGCATCTGATCTGGCAGACCTGAAAGAACGCCTGGGCAAGATCCTGGTGGCATACGATCTGGACGGCAATCCGGTTTACGCCAAGGATCTGGGCGCAAACGGCGCTATGACAGCACTGCTGAAGGATGCCCTCAAGCCGAACCTGGTACAGACCCTGGAGCATACGCCGGCGCTGATCCACGGCGGCCCGTTCGCCAATATTGCGCACGGCTGCAATTCGCTCCGTGCCACAAAGCTGGCGCTGAAGCTGGGTGACTACTGCGTGACCGAGGCAGGCTTCGGCTCTGACCTGGGTGCAGAGAAGTTCTTCGACATCAAGTGCCGCTACGGCGGTCTGAACCCCAGCTGCGTGGTTCTGGTCGCAACTGTTCGTGCGCTGAAATACAACGGCGGCGTGCCGAAAACAGAACTGACTACCGAGAATCTGGATGCACTGAAAAAGGGTATCGTAAACCTCCAGGTGCATATCGAGAATATGAAGAAATACGGCGTGCCGGTAGTGGTTGCCATCAACCGTTTCCAGTGCGACACAGATGCAGAGCTGAACTTTATCCAGAAGTTCTGTGAAGATCTGGGCGCAGAATTCGCTCTGACCGAAGTGTTCGCCAAGGGCGGCGCAGGCGGCAGGGAACTGGCAGAAAAGGTCTGCAAGACCATCGAGACCAAGCCGTCCAACTTCCACGTACTGTATGACACAGACCTTTCCGTAGAGGAAAAGGTGGAAAAGATCGCAAAGGAGATCTACCGTGCAGACGGCGTGAACTTTACTGCTCCAGCAAAGAAAGCGCTGGCACAGATCAACGCTCTGGGCTGCGGCAATCTGCCGGTATGCGTGGCAAAGACACAGTACTCCCTGTCGGATGATGCTGCGAAGCTGGGTAAGCCGGAACACTTCACCATCACGGTTCGTGACGTGACGCTGTCCAACGGTGCAGGCTTTGTAGTTGTCCTCACCGGCAACATCATGACCATGCCGGGTCTGCCGAAGGCACCGTCGGCATTGAAGATCGACTGCGACAACGACGGCAACATTACCGGATTGTTCTAAGGAGATGGAACAGGCGTGTTGAAAATACAGAAAACGACGGCATCGCCGGCGGAGACCATTGCTTTTGCGGAACAGCTGGGGAAACAGCTGCACGCCGGGGATGTGATCGCCTATTTCGGCGGTCTCGGCGTGGGAAAGACCACCTTTACCCGTGGACTGGCAAAGGGCATGGGACTGCCGGATGTGGTCTCTTCGCCTACCTTTGCCATTGTGCAGGAATACCACGGCGACGGGCTGTCGCTCTATCATTTTGATATGTACCGCATCGAGGGCGCACTGGATCTGGAATCCACCGGGTTCTATGACTATCCCCTGGATGAGGGCGTATTTGCCATTGAGTGGTCGGAGAATATCGCATCGGAGCTGCCGGAGAACTGCATCCGCATCACCATTGAGCGGCTTTCCGATGACGGCAGACAGATCACAGTAGAAGGAGATGAGCGCTTTGCGGATCTTGGGGATTGACACTTCCGGAAAAGTGGCGGCTGCGGCGCTGTATGACAGCGAAAGCCGCTGCCTGCTGGCGCAGCAGACGGTTTATACCAAACGTACCCATTCCCAGGTGATCCTGCCTCTGGCAGAGCGCCTGCTGGCGGACACCGGGCTGAACTGGCAGGATGTAGACGGTTTCGCTGCGGCGAAAGGTCCGGGTTCCTACACCGGGCTGCGCATCGGCATTGCGGCGGTGAAAGCCATGTCCTATGCCTTACAGATCCCATGCGTGGGAATCTCTACGCTGGAAGGGCTGGCGTGGCAGAATCTGTCCTGGCAGGGCGTGATCTGTACGGTCATGACGGCGAGACAGTCTCTGGTCTATGCCGGACTGTACCAGAGTGACGGCACGCAGATCACGGCGATGCAGCCGGACGGAATGCAGCCTGCGGCAGAACTGGCGCAGCAGCTGGCATCACTGGAACAGCCGGTGCTGCTGGCGGGCGATGCGGTGGAACTGTTCCGGGCGGAGCAGGGTCTGACAATCGCATCTCCCATGACACGCCTGCAAAACGGCACAGGCATCTGCCTTGCGGCGGCGCAGGCACAGTGGCAGACCCCGGCGGAACTGATGCCGGAGTATCTGCAGCTGGTGAAAGCGGAAAAGGACTTGCAGGAGAAACAGCGGGCAAAGTGATTTTCGGGTGTACTGACATGAAGCCGGATTCGCATAGCATTGTCGTGTCAGAACATCCCGGACACGGAAATCAATTTTCAAAAATAGGCTGATTAAAATTATGAGGTTTGACAAAATAGGCTCCCCTGAAAGGGGAGCTGGCAGTGCGTAGCACTGACTGAGGGGTTTCTACTTATGCCGAAAAGGTCATAAATAGATTTTATGAAAGAACCTCTCCACCGCCTAGCGGCGGTCCCCCTCCCCTTTCAGGGGAGGCTGTCATGAAAAGTGATTTTCGTGTACCCTAGAAAATACACCTTGCAATTGTCCGGTAAATATGCTATAATAGAAGTATCTCAAGACAAAGGAGTCAGAAGAACATGAAAATTTGGATTGGATGTGACCACGCCGGCTATGAACGCAAGCAGGAGGTCATTGCGCTGCTGAAAGAACGGCAGCTGGAAGTGGAGGACTGCGGCTGTAACGGCGAAAGAGCCGATTATCCGGTGATTGCCAAGGCAGTCGGTACTGCGGTGGCATCTCATCCGGGTGACATGGGGATTCTGATTTGCGGCACGGGAATCGGTATGTCGATCGCTGCAAACAAGATCCGGGGCATTCGTGCATCACTGTGCGCAGATGCGTTTTCCACCAAGTACACCCGTCTGCACAACGACGCCAATGTAATGTGCATGGGCGCCCGGACACTGGGCAGCGGTCTCGCATTGGAACTGGTGGAGATTTTCCTGGATACGCCTTTTGAGGGCGGCAGACACGAGAACCGTGTGAATATGATTACTGAACTGGAAAAAGAATGGTAACAGGAGGATAAGAACATGGCAGGGATTCATGTAGTAGACCACCCGCTGGTGCAGCACAAGATCTCACTGATGCGGGATAAAATGACAGGCGTAAAGGAATTTCGGGAGCTGACCTCTGAGACAGCAATGCTGATCTGTTATGAGGCGACCCGGGATCTGCCGATGAAGGAAGTCACCATCGAGACACACCAGGGCATCGCTAAGACCAAGGTGATCTCCGGCAGAAAGCTGGCTTTCGTTCCCATCCTGCGTGCAGGTCTGGGACTGGTAGACGGCGTTACTTCGCTCATTCCGGCGGCAAAGATCGGTCATATCGGTATTTTCTGCGAACCGGGTACACACGATGCCGTGAAGTACTATTCCAAGATGCCGGATGACATCGCAGAGCGTGAAGTTATCGTGATCGATGCTATGCTGGCAACCGGTACTTCTGCGATCGCAGCCATCAAGGATCTGAAGGAAATGGGTGTCAAGAGCATTAAGTTCCTGTGCATCCTGGCTTGCCCGGAGGGTCGTGACGCTCTGCTGGCAGCACATCCGGATGTTGACATCTACTGCGGCGGCGTGGACGAGAGCCTGAACGAAAAGGGCTATATCGTTCCGGGTCTGGGAGATGCCGGTGACCGTATTTTCGGCACAAAGTAAGATTTACAAAATCACAAAAATAAAACCGCAGCGGAAGATTTTCTTCTTTCCGCTGCGGTTTTTTCGTTTTTCAGAACGATGTCTATTCGTATTTTGCAATAACTTCCAGGGACACTTCTTTCCGGGTGCGCCGGGTGTCCATGGCGCTTTTTTCGATGTAGCGGTGCGCCGCCTCTTCGGTCATGCCCTGTTCGGAGATGAGCAGGAATTTGGCACGGGAAACATACCGCATCTCTTCCAGCTTTGCCCGGAGCTTGTTGTTCTCCTTTTGCATCGTCAGCAGACGATGCCGGAAGGCGCTGCCGGTGCGGAGCGCTTTCACCAGTTCCTGTTTGTTCAGCGGTTTGGATACCACACAGACGCCGTAGTCACCGGTGCGGTTGACCATTTCTTCCGCCAGATCTGCCTTGCAGATGAGGATAACGCCGGAGCAGGTGGATTCGCAGAGCTTGACCGCCAGCTGGTGACCGAATTCGTCTTTCAGCGGCGTGTTAATCAAAATCAAATCATAATCGTCGTGGGGAATCATGCGTCTGGCCTCGCTGCCGCTGGAGACGACTGCAACGGAGCCGCAGCCACAGGTTTTCAAAAAGCCGATCACGCCGTCCAGCCCTTTTTCAGAGCCGGAGATAATCAGTGTGCGTTCGGAATACACCGTTGTGTTCCCTCCTCTTTTTCAGATTACAGCTTGCCGGCTGCTTAAAAATACCGCTCAAAGCAAAACGCCTCCGGGTCTTTTGCCAGATGGTATGCGTCCACTTCTTTCTGCATTGCAGCGGAAAAGTCGTGGAGAATTGCCTCAGGAACGGTGCTGCGGACAAAGTCGCTCTCCTGCGCCAGCCGGATGGATTCCTCCAGGGAATGGGGCAGCGTGGGAATGGCGGAGTTCTCGTTGGCAGCGTTCATGTTGTCGTACAGCTCTTCGCCGTTCTGGATGCCAGCCATGCCGGCACTCAGCAGCATCTGAAATGTGATGTACGGGTTGCAGTACGCATCAGCGGAGCGGAATTCGATAGAGCCGTCTCTGCCCGGCGCATACAGCAGCTGTACCAGCGGAATCCGGTTCTCTTCCGACCAGTTGATCCGGGACGGTGCGGCACGATAGCCGAACCGGTCGTAGGAGTTGATGGTGGGGTTGGAGAACATGGTGAATTCTCTGGAACGGTTGAGAATCCCGGCGATAAAGGCTCTGCCCTCCGGTGTCAGGTCTTTGTGGCTCGTGCCGAAAATGCTCTTGTCGTCTTTCTTGATGCACAGGGTGATCTTCAGTCCGCTGCCGCTGCAGTCCTTGAACGGCTTCGGCATAAAGGACGCATAGAAACCGTTCTGTGCCGCAATGGTCTTGACAACGGTCTTATAGTGCGCCATGTTGTCGGCTGCGGTCAGCGGATTGCTGCACGCAAAGTCGATCTCGTTCTGTCCGGGGCCGTGCTTGTGGCAGGATGTGGTGGGGTTCAGCCCCATCTCCTCCAGGGACAGACAGATCTCACGGCGTGTGTTTTCGCATTTGTCCAGCGGTGCAACGTCCAGATAACCGCCCTGGTCGCAGGGAATCCGGGTGGGCTTTCCTGCCATGTCGGTCTCGAACAGATAGAACTCGCAGCGTGTTCCCATTTCGCACTGATAGCCCTGTTTCTGGAGAGACTTCATGGTCTCCCGGAGATTCCGGCGCAGGTCACCCTCATAGGGTGTGCCGTCCATGTGATACAACTTGCAGAAAAAGCGGACCACACGTCCCGACTGGGGCCGCCAGGGCAGGATGGACAGGGTGGAGGTGTCCGGTTTCAGAAGCAGGTTCTGATGGGATGCCTCCAGCAGTCCGGTGGCGTTGAACGGGATGCCGTCAGTGATGGCACGGTGCAGTTCCCGTGGCATGATGGCAATATTTTTCATATTTCCAAACGTGTCGCAAAAGGTCATGCGAATGAATTTTACGTCATTTTCCTCAATGAAGTCGGATAGGTCAGTTTCAGAAAAAAACATATGATACCTCCTGAAAGTGTACTATTTTTATTATACCTGGTTTGCGGAACATTGTAAAGATACTTTCATGTGGATTTTGTGGAATCTTTTTGAAAATCATTTCCAGTATCCGACTGGGTGAGAATGTCAGCAAAATAAATTTTCTGATTTTTGTGATAAAAGTGAAAAAAGTGTTGCAATTGTGCAGAAAATATGATACAATAGCAATATCAGAAGAAAGGCTTCTGATGGCATAGGAGCAAAAATGACCAGACGACTTGAGGTGATCTTTATGAAAAAGCTGTTTTGCATTGGGTTGATCGGAACGATGCTGCTGTCGGGCTGCGCCGGCGGAAACGCATCCTCGCAGGAGAGTGCTGAGACCAAGCCGGCAGAAACAAAACCGGCAGAGACCAGCATCGCAGAGACAGATATGGCAGAGGGCGAAGGAATGAACGCCATTGTTTACAACGGGACGTGCTACTACGGCGTAGCGTTTTACGGTTCGGAATCGACTGTGCCGTCTGACGCAAAGCTGCTGGGAAAGGCGGCGGACTCCAGTGCGTGTCTGACGGTTTCCCTTTATGGGCAGACAGCTGTGCCGACAGAGGAACTGCAGACCAACTGTGCCGACCCGGGAACGGACGTCTATGCCGTATTCGGGAACAGCGGAAACGTGATCGAATTCTACACTTCTACAGACGGGGAACATGGCTATACCTACTACATACTGAAAGATCTGACCACCGAGATGCCGGAATATTACACCGCCGGATAAGACGGAACGCACCGATTGGAAGAAACACTGAAAAAGGGGACTGCCGCAGGGCAGTCCTTTTTCGTTGGCAAACTGAACAGTTTTTGGGAATGCAGATTGGCGAAAATCACGATTTATGCAGGTTATGCAGAAAAAAGGCGGAAATACTTGCAGAAAGGTGTATTTTTTGGTATAATATAAGTACTGTGCCGGCGAAAAGCAGCACGGGAAAAGCAGAAAGCGAGGAATGTACAATGAGTGATATGATAAAAGGCACGATGATCTCCTATCGTCCTGACATAAAAGTGCTGGATGCCACCATCCGGGACGGCGGTCTGGTGAACAACTTTGAGTTTACGGACGATTTTGTCCGCAAGCTGTATCTGACCAATCTCCGTGCAGGCGTGGATATTATGGAAATCGGTTATCTGGCAGACCCGGAACTGTTCGAGGAGTCCAAGTTCGGCAAGTGGAAGTTCTGCCACGAGGACGCTATCCGGAAGGTGCTGGGAGATATTCTCGACCCGAAGATGCAGCTGGCAGTGATGGCAGATGTGGGACGTGCCAACGTGGCTCGTGACCTGCCGGACAAGAAGGACAGCATCCTGGACGTTGTCCGCATTGCCACCTACATCAACACCATTCCGGCAGCCATCGAGATGATCGAGACCTGTGCGAAGAAGGGCTATCACACCACAGTGAACATTATGGCGGTTTCCAAGGCGCAGGAGTCTGAACTGGAAGAGGCGCTGGAAATGCTGGGCAAGAGCAGCGTTGAGGTCATCTATCTGGTGGACAGCTACGGTTCTCTCTATCCGCTGCAGATGCGTCAGCTGGCACAGCGGTATCTGGAGGCAGGCGAGAAGTACGGCAAGAAGATCGGTATTCACGCCCACAACAACCAGCAGCTGGCATTTGCCAATACCACAGAGTGTGCGATGATGGGTGTCAGCTATCTGGATGCTACCATGGCGGCAATGGGACGCGGCGCAGGCAACTGTGCGATGGAACTGCTGCTGGGCTTTTTGAAAAACCCGAAGTATGACATCAAGCCGGTGCTGCGTTTCCTCCAGGATGAGATGCAGAAACTGAAAAACGACGGCGTGGTATGGGGCTATGACATCCAGTACCTGCTGACCGGCTATCTGAATCAGCATCCCCGGACAGCGATCGCTTTCACCAACGACAAGCGCCAGGACTATTTCACATTCTTCCAGGAATTGCAAGAGAATGAGGTCTGAGGCGGAGAAAATCAGGGTAAAAAAATAACGGGCTGCTGCACCTTTTGAATGGTGCGGCAGCCCGTTATTTCATTGAAACATACTAAAAAATGCCTGCGGTGTCAGAACGGGAATTTCAGATTCTGAAAAATCAGAGATGTTTCGTGTGATAATATAATCGGCATGAATGGATTTTGCGCATTTGCTTTGAATACAATCTTCAAAATCTTTGAATGCTGTCATTTGAATTGCATGAAGCACTTCTTCATGTGTTGTACTGACAACCTGCAGCAGATTGCAGACCGCATAAAGAAAACTTCGCCTTACGTCATCTGGAAATTTTCGCAGCAAGTATCAGATCGTTGTGATTGTATGCAGCGCAATACAGCCGTCAGCCTTTTCGGTACTGCATATCCGCATGATTTTCTGTGCGTCAGTGTAAAATGGTTCTCTTTTCAAAAGATAATCTAAAATAATGTTTGCATCAATCAAGACGACCATACTTTTCCTCCAAAGATTTCTTTCGTTCCAGTTCAGCATCAAAATCATCCGGAAAATCCAACTGGATTTTTTCCAATTTTGCAAATGCCTGCTTTTTTCGGGATACATGAGAATCTATCTGGAGCTTTGTCAGCTGTAATTCATCTGCAGCCAGGGTGATGATTGCCTGGATTTTGCTGTCTGGCAGCTGACGAATGAGTTCGATTGCCTGTTCTTGTATCTGTGTCATGTGAAATCACCTTTCTTTGCAGGAGAATATCGAAAACGGTTTGATACAAAAATAGTATACCATCTTTTGAAGAAACTGTCAAATATACGCCAGGCTCTTCAGCACAAACAGCCACATCGTCAGAGAGAACGCACTGAGCAGGGTGGTCATCATCACGGCACAGGCGGTGATAGTACCCTCGTGTTTCATGTTCTTTGCCATGACGAAACAGCTGCACGTGGTGGCACTGCCCAGCATAATGAGAATGGCGATGAGCTTTTCCGTGCGGAATCCCAGCCAGACCGCCGCCGGCAGAAACAGACCGCAGAACAGAAACAGCTTTACCGCAGAGATGCCCAGCGTCAGCCCCAGCTTGCCCTTGGCGCTTTTCAGCTGGAACGATGCCCCCAGGGCGATCAGCGCCAGCGGCGTTGCCATATTGCCCAGGTAGGACACGGACTTTTGCAGGATCACAGGCTGCGGAATTTTCAGTACGGACCAGAGCATTCCGGCGAGAATGCCCAGGATAATGGGGTTTGTCGCCACATCCCGGAGTGTGCGCAGCAGCAGCTTTTTGGCGCTGGGCTTTTTGTCGTCATGGGGCGCAGTGAGGGAGAGGATGAGGACAGCCGCCACGTTGTACAGCGGCACAGTTCCCACGATCATCAGCGCCGCCATGGTGGCATGACCGTAGATGTTGTTGACGAAGGCAATGCCCAGGATCGCAGCGCTGCTCCGGTAGGATGCCTGGATGATCTCGCCGCGCTCTGACCAGCTTTTGCGCGGCAGGGACAGGAGAAAGGCAATACCGATGCTGAGGAACGTGGCGCAGAAACAGAATAGAACGAACTTTCCGTCCCAGACCGAGCGGAAATCCGCCTGGGACAAGTCCATGAACAGCAGCGCCGGCAGCAGTGCCTTAAACACGAACTGGTTTAATTTCCCGGTGGTGTGGTCGTCCAGCAGGTTTACTTTTTTCATCAATCCGCCGAATACCATCATCAAAAATACAGGAATGGTGGCGTTTAAGCTGAAAGAGAGATTTTGCAGTACAGTCTGCATGATATTTCACATCCATTCGATTTATTCTGTCTATCAGTGTACCTCATTTTTTCTTATTTGTCAAATTTGTAGGAACCCACAAAAAACCAAATGCCTTTTCGTGATGATGCACAAAGATTAGATTCTGTCTGATTTATTTTATGTGTCTGATTGACAATCTCCAAAAAATATGATATAGTTTTTATAATAGAAATAAAATGAGATTAGCGGGTGGAAAATGTTTTTGTGCTTGTTTCATGTCCGTGTAGACCATCTGTACGGACATGAAACGGGAAATAAATGAGGTGATTGGTATGGATATGAATTTTCATGTAAAGAGCTATCAGCAGCTTTTTGATTCGCTGCAAAAGAATGTGAAAACGGTGGATGATTTTATTGCATTGCTGAAAGAACAGATGCAGAAGGTGGCACGTGTTTTCCCGCTGGGGAAATTTGAGCTGCATTTTTGTGCGGCAAGATCTGCAATGGATCCGTATGGTCAGGATGAATGTTATCTGATCTATGAGAATGAAAAGGGATTTGATGCGCCGCCTTGTGAAGAAAAGGTACAGATGGACAAAAGCTGCAGCGCTGTCTTTTCTTACTATCCGGAAAAGGGCGCTGCATGGACACAGCCGCAGGAGGAAATGCTCCAGTTTTTGTCCCGTCAGATCTTTCTGATGCTGGAACGGGTCAAGCTGGTGCAGCTGCTGGAATGTATCGCTGTCACAGACCTGCTGACAGGCGCACTGAACACCCGGGGCATCAATGAGACCGGCGGAAAACTTCTGGCACAGGGCAAGCTGAAAAATTACGCCTGTGCATTCATGAATATCAAGAATTTCAACTACATCAATCGTGCCGTAGGCGCACGGCAGGGCGATGTGGTACTGCGGGAGTTCGTTCACCTGTCCCAGAATATGCTGGCGAAAGATGAATTCTTTGCCCGGATGGGCGGCGACAACTTTGTGCTGCTGGCGAAGAAAGAGCATATGAATGAGCTGCTGAAAAAGATCGGGAACCAGTATGTGACGGTTTCCAATGAAGGAAAGCAGATCACCTTTGATGTGCGTTCCCGTATCGGTGTGTATGATATCCAGGAAAACCAGAACACCGGCGAGGCAATCAACGCCGCATCGACTGCAATGCACGTGGCAAAGATGTCCGGAAAGACGGATATGCTTCACTTTGATGATACGATGCTGGAAAATGCGCTGCGTCAGAAAGAAGTGTCACAGATGTTCCCGAAAGCCCTGGAAAACCAGGAGTTTGAGGTGTTCTATCAGCCGAAGGTGACCCTTTCGGACAACCAGCTCTGCGGCTGTGAGGCACTGGTGCGCTGGTTCCGGAACGGATCGATGGTGCCGCCGATGCACTTTATCCCGGTGCTGGAACGAGAGGGCAGCGTCTGCAAGCTGGACTTTTATGTACTGGAACGTGTCTGCCAGAATATCCAGGACTGGCTGTCGAGAGGAATCGAACCCGTGCGTATCTCTGTGAATTTCTCCAAGATGCACCTGAAAAATCCAAATCTGGCAGAGGAGATCCTGGCAGTGCTGAAAAAGTACAATGTTTCTGCCAAATACATTGAGGTGGAGCTGACGGAAATGTCCGGCTATGAGAGCTATGAGACATTGTCCCGTTTTGTGCAGACCATGCACGAAAACGGTGTCAGCACCTCCATTGACGATTTCGGCACAGGTTATTCTTCGCTGAACCTGCTGAAAGATCTGAATGTGGATATCATCAAGCTGGATAAATCCTTCCTCAACAACATGGAAAAACAGGAAAAGCACCGGAAAAGCGATGTGATCGTGATCAAGAACATCGTAAACATGGTGAATGATCTGGATATGGAAGTGATCGCCGAGGGCGTGGAAACCCAGAAACAGGCGGAATTCCTGCGTGGCATCAACTGCTGTATGGCACAGGGATTTCTGTTCGACCGTCCGCTGCCCCACGACGAGTATGAAAAACGTCTCAGCGGCGACCATGTGTACCATATTTCCGAGACGGAATAAAATACGACAGCCCGAGGGAATGCACCTTCGGGCTGTTTTTGTACCCTGCCGGGAGCGGCGGATTTTATTTGTTAGCAAATG
>ERZ808270.427-NODE-427-length-24624-cov-8.268713_pt1 | contig 24624 bp, 12 predicted proteins | sample MGYA00521082_ERZ808270 | MGnify/ENA primary metagenome ERZ808270 (study PRJEB31516, sample SAMN03275594) | gut metagenome | biome: mammalia-associated habitat; material: feces | host: Papio cynocephalus | place: Kenya | collected 2012-07-27 ... | reverse complement strand
TTCTGTCGATATTCTCTGCCATAATCGCTGAAGTTTAAAATTCCTTTGAGCGGAAGTTATGAATTCCTTTGCAAAAATACAACTAATTTTCAGAAAAAGCAAGAAAAGTGGTGAAAAACTTGTTTGTTAATTTTGGCATGTCCATTCATATACAGGCTTTATTGTGATGGGAATGTCGCCAATCTTTATCTCCTGATATTCATGGTCAGTCAATAGTAGAAGGTTCTTGCATTTTGTCTGCTTATGGGCAAGAAGCAATCCGTTGATTTCTCTTTTTCTCGTCTTTTCGTTAGAAATGTCATACGATACTTGTATGCATTGCAAAACCTTGTTGCCATCACACAACAAAGTCACATTCTCCCGACCGATCTTTCAGATAATATACATCCAATCCTTCGTAATTGCACTTGCGAATCAGATGTAGCAATACGATGGTTTCTAGTCGCCAACCAAGATTTTTACTAGCGAAGACATTCTCTCTTTTGTTCATCAGTGCGACATCCACCGCATATAATTTTTCTTGAGTTACACGCATTTTGCTTTTTGCAGAATATTTTTTGACACCGATGAGAATATATGCCTGCTTGAGATAGTCTATGTAGTTTCTTACGGTATGGAGTGATTTGAATCCAAAAGTATTGGCAAGTTCGCTGACAGCAGGAATGACAGGAGATACATTCAGAAGGCGGTTCGCCATGTTTTCAAAGTTTGCCGTGAAAGATATTTTGTATCGTTGCTTGATATCTCTTCTCAAAACATTGCTGACCAAATTAGAAATGTAGGTTCTTTCATTTTTGATAAACATCAACTCCGGGAAACCGCCCCGTTGCATATACTCATCGAAAGTTGCTCTACGCTGAGCAATTTCTTTTGTCGAAAGTCCCTTGGTGTTAATTCTCTTGATGGTACAGTATTCTTCGAAAGAGAAAGGATGCAACGGAATCTCGCAACTCTTGCCAGTCAAGTGCGTGGCGAGGTCATTGCTCAATAGTTTGGCGTTGCTTCCAGTTAGCACTAAGTGCAATTTGTTTCTTTTGAACACTTAGAATAATTTCTAAGCTTCTTTTATCTATAACTTATTGTTTCATAGGCGCAAAGATAAAATAAAAAAATGCCTTATTTTGCGTTTTTTGTGCTTCTCGCCCCCAACCCCCTCGGTGTTTTCTGGTATATTATTAAGCCTGATTCATCTCAGAATCGTGCATTTCTATTGGGAATTTGCCCCACTAGTGAAACTGTTGTATTCCAATAGTACAGTTTGTTGGTTGTTTAGTTAATGGATTATTTTTCAAATTGTCTTAAATTTGCAGCATTATTTTAATGTAGGTGTGGTTGACTGCCATAAATAAATAAACTGTATTTACAATGAATATAACAGAATCTTTAAAACTTCAAGCAGATTTGCAAGCGCAAATAGATCAGATTCAGTCTCGTCTGTTGTCTTGTGTAAGGGTCGAAAAGGGAAGTAAACCTTTAGAAAAACCAGAAAATTTATATAAATTACAGGATAAGCTGTTGAAGCAGTTGGGAACAGCTTATTCTAAGATGGAAAGAGCCATTTATCATGCTGCTTATAAGGATAAAAGTCTAATAGAAATGCTCTCTGAGCAAAAAATATTGACTCTTCAGATTAAACTGATGAAGGAGACTCTAAACAAGGCTAATGAGTTAACTTCATTGGAAGGTGTTTGCTATGAACCAACTATCGATATCAAATTGTTGGAAAAACAATTATTTACATTGGAAGAGTTGAAACGTGATATAGATTCAAAGATTCAATCACTTTTTCAAATTACCAAAGTCTGAAATCAAGTTTAGTGAATGATATGATAATAAATATGGTGTTTTAAAAAGAATAAAGAATATGTTGAATTTTAAATTACTAATAGGTATGGGACTGGTAATCTTATCCCATACTTCAGGTTTTGCTAAAAGTTTAAAGGGGGCTATGTTGGATTTTGTATGTAGAGATACTATATTTAAGAATCCATATATTGATATAGATAAGATGCTCTCAGTTCCTGTAAAATGCCATTATATTCATGGCGGTTTTGCAGATGGTACTCGTTTCTCTTTTTATTTTCCTGAAAAAAAGAAATATACGGGAAGGTTCTTTCAATATATAACTCCTTTTCCTGATAGTGAGACAACAGCTCAAGCTTATTCACAAGCAGATAGTCCTATTGGATTTAGTATTTCACATGGAGCGTATTTTGTAGAGACAAATGAGGGCGGAAAATTGAATTTTTCCGATAAGTCAACGATGCGTGACGCAACGATTGGTGCATTCCGTGCCAATGCTGCTTGTGCGGAACTTTCGCGTTATATAGCTCAAAAGCTATATGGCTGTTCTCGACCTTATGGTTATTGCTATGGTGGTAGTGGGGGAGCTTTCCGCACCGTTGGAAGTATAGAGCATACCAAAGGTGTATGGGATGGTGCCGTGCCTTTTGTGATGGGGTCTCCTAATGCAATTCCAAATGTCTTTGCAGCTCGTATGTATGGATTGAGAGTGTTACGAGACAAGTTGGATGATATTGTAGATGCAATTTTACCAGGTGGAAGTGGTAATCCTTATGCAACCTTAACTGCAGAACAACGGCAAGTATTGCTTGAGGTGACTCGCATGGGATTTCCGATGAAGGCATGGTCGGGATGGAGATATATGGATGTGCATGGTTTTATAGTTTTATATAAGACATTGCAACAGATGGATCCTACTTATTTTCAACATGATTTTTGGAAAACTCCTGGTTATCTAGGTTATGATAATCCTGCTTCTTTGCAACGTGATCATATTCAGGTGAAGACAAGGATTAAGCGAATCATAGGACAAGAAGAGGCAGAACAATTAGGATTGGTGAAGCCGATGACAAAGTCTGATAGAGGTACGGCCGACAGAGCTTGGGCTAGCTTGGGTACAGAAATCAAGAATAAGCCTGTGGCTTACGAGATTGATCAGAATGTAGAAATGCCAACCTTGGGGGGTGATTTGATAGTTCTTTCCAAAAATGGGAAAGGGGAACGTTTGCAAATTACTAAGGCCACAAAGAACTATGTAGCACTAGCGGATGTCAATGAGACGAAATTGCTTACTTATCTCCAAGTGGGTGATTCGGTACAAGTGGATAATAGTGATTTCTTGGCTGTTGAAACTTATCATCGTCATCAAGTTGCTACAAAAGATTATTATGCTTGGAATCAGTTTCGTGATGCCAAAGATCGTATAATCTATCCACAACGTCCTTTTTTGATAGGACCATTGATTACAATGGGAGCTTCTGGATGTCAATTTGATGGCAAGATTAACAGTAAAGTTATATTGTGCTGTTCTGTTTGCGATAGGGAGGCTTTTGCATGGCAAGGCGATTGGTATAGAAAAAAAGTGAATGAACATTTGGGAGATAAGGCGGATGAAAACTTCCGATTGTGGTACACAGACTATGCTACTCATGGAGATGTTGATAATCCAACGGAAACCGTTTCTTATCAATCTACTGTGTTTCAAGCTTTGTTGGATGTAAGCGATTGGGTTGAACGTGGCATAGCTCCATCCAAAACTTCCAATTATCAGATTTGCGATTCACAAGTATCACTTTCGAATGATGGAGATAATCGCGGTGGTGTACAACCGTCAGTTGTCGTATCTATTAATGGTAAGCAAAGGGCTGATGTTAAAAGCGGCGAACAGGTGAAGGTGCATGTGAAAGCAGAATGTCCTTCTGGGACAGGAAAGATTGTGGAGGCTTCTTGGTGTTTAGATGGCAAAAACTTTACACAGATGGTAGATTTGGAGCATGCAAAGGTAAATGCAGGAGGAAGTCGTGTTGAATTTGATACAGTTCTTTCATTTGATAAGGTGGGTACTTATTTTCCAACAATTCGTTTGTATTCTGAGCGTAACGGAAATGTCAGCACTCCTTATACTCGCATTCCAAATATTGGAAAAGTTCGAATAGTGGTAACAGAATAGTATTTAGAAATAGAATTTATAATAGATTATAAGAATTATGAGAATTAAGACATCATTATTGGTTGCTATGTTGGCAATCCCTTCTCTGTTGATGGCTGCAGAAATGCTTCCATACAAAAATACAAAGTTGTCACCTAAGGAGCGTGCCAATGATTTGTTGGGTAGGATGACTTTGGACGAGAAGTTGGCACAGTTGGAGTGTATTTGGGGTGAGCATAAAAAGGTCCTTTTTACAAACGGTAAGTTTGATGAGAAGAAAGCTGCTTTGTATTACAAAAACGGCATGGGATTTTTAGCTCGTCCCAATGAGGATTTATTTCCAAAGGTACCAAGTCATCATCCTGCTTTACATCCTACAGATGCAGCCAAACTTTATAACCAGATACAACATTATTTCGTGGAAAAGACTCGTCTTGGCATTCCTATTATTACCCATGACGAGGGTGTGCACGGTCAGTTGAGTCAAGATGTGACAGTTTTTCCTGCTCCTATCGCCTTGGGAAGTACATGGGATGAAGGACTGATGGCTCGTATTGGCAATATTACAGCCAAAGAAATTCGCTCTAAGGGAAGTGCGCAATGTTTGGGACCTGTGTTGGATATTGTGAGAGACCCTCGTTGGGGGCGCACCGACGAAACTATGGGAGAGGATCCTTTCTTGAATGGTAGAATGGGTAATGCAGAGGTCTCTGCAATGCAAGGAGATAACTATCTTATTGATCAGGAACATGTTGGCGTAACCTTGAAGCATTTTGGAGTGCATGGCTCTTCTGAAGGGGGAAATAATACAGCTCCGAGTTACGTGGACGAACATGAGGCTCGCAGCTCTTTCTTTGCTCCATTCCGCTATGTAATCCAGAAGAGCAATCCTATGTATATGATGATTACTTATAATGAAGTATGGGGGCGTCCAGCTCATGCCAATCGACATTTGCTTATGGATATTCTTCGTGGAGATTTTGGTTATAAAGGAACCATTGTCTCTGATTATGGCGGAATTGCTGGCTTACATAATACGGATATGATGTCACCTACTATGGAAGATGCTGCGGTACAAGCTTTTCAAGCAGGTATGCAGGTTGAATTCCCTAATTTTGAGGCATTTCCATATCTGAAATCCGCTTTGAAAAAAGGGTTGGTATCTCAAAAACAGATAGATGAGGCTGTATTGCAAGTACTTACAGATAAATTTCGACTAGGACTTTTTGAACATCCTTATGTAGATGTTAAGAAGGCTGAATCTATCAATGGGTGTGAGGCACATAGAAAAGTGGCTTACGAGGCAGCTGCTAAGGCGATGGTATTACTGAAAAATGACAATGGTTTCTTGCCTCTTGATAAAAATAAGGTAAAAACGATTGCTTTGATAGGACCAAATGCCAATCGTTGTATTCGTGGTGGATATTCTGGTTATCCTCGTGATTCCATAACACCTCTGCGTGCCATTCGTGAGAAATATGGTCAGCAAATGAACATTTTATATTCCGAGGGATGTCGTATTACTGATGTAAACAGCCCCTTCCCTGCTGTCATCAAGGCTTTGACATACGAGCAGAATAAAGATAAGATAGCTGCAGCTGTAGAAACAGCGAAAAAGGCTGATGTGATAGTTTTGTTTGTGGGAGGAAATGAAAGTACAAGTCGTGAGGCGTATGGACCAGAGGCACCAGGGGATTTGTCAACCTTGGATTTATTGGCAGGACAAAAGGAGCTTATAGATGAGATTGTGGCTTTAGGAAAACCTGTTTGCGCTTTTGTTAATAGCGGCACAACGTTGAACCTCTCCGATTTGGAGAAGAAGGTTCCTGCTGTCATGCAGTGTTGGTATCTAGGACAAGAGGGTGGTTACGCTATGATTGATGCTTTGTTTGGTGATGTGAATCCTAGTGGAAAGTTGACGATTTCTATCCCTAGAGATGCTGGACATATTCCTGCTTATTATAACTACAAGCCAACTTCTCGTAGAGGCTATAATTTAGGATTGGATGTAACGCCTCTCCATCCATTTGGTTATGGCTTGAGCTATACGACTTTTGCTTATAGCAATCTTCGTATAGACAAGCAGCAGATGGGGGAAAACGATAAAGCTTTGGTTAGTGTAGATGTTCAGAATATAGGTACACGTAGTGGCGATGAAATCGTACAGATGTATATTACTGACGATTATGCTTCTCTGACACGACCTGTTAAGGAGCTGCGAGGGTTTAAGCGTATCAGTTTGAAACCAGCAGAAAAGCAAACGGTGTCTTTCATGATAGATAAGGATGCCTTGGCTTTTTGGAATATGGATAACAAGTGGGTCGTAGAGCCAGGTAGTTTTACTATAGCTGTAGGTTCTTCTTCTCAAAAGAATGATAGTCTGAAACTTGAAATTAAGTAGTTTATGCGTAATATGATGATATGGTTGGCGATGGGAATGAGTTCCATCGCTTCGGCACAGAATTTATATTCTAGCTTCCAGAATCCGCCTCAGGAAGCTCGTCCTCGTGTGTGGTGGCATTGGATGAATGGTAATATTAGCAAAGATGGTATTCGCAAGGATCTTTTATGGATGAAGCAAGCTGGCATCGGAGGATTTCATCACTTTGATGCAGGCTTGGCTACCCCGCAGGTGGTGGAACATCGTTTGAAGTATATGTCTCCAGAATGGAAAGATGCTTTTCGATATGCTATCCAATTGGCTGATTCGCTGGGATTGGAAACTGCTGTAGCTAGCGCTCCGGGTTGGTCAAATACGGGTGGCCCTTGGGTGAAGCCTGAGAATGCTATGAAAAAATTAGTTTGGCGAGAGATGCGTCTCAAGGGAGGAAAGAAGATTGACATTCAGTTGCCAACTCCTTATAAGACCACAGGGTTCTTTCAGAATGTGCCAACGGTGGCGAATGCTACAACATTCTCGGAAGTAAAAGAGGAACAACAGTGGTACAAGGACCTCTATGTCTTGGCGGTGAAATTGAATAAGAACGACAAAACTATGCAGGAGATGAAGGCTCGTGTAACTTCTAGTGCAGGAGATTTAAGTTTGCAATTGCTGTCAGATGGGGACTTGGCAACCCCTTTTTTATTGCCTTATGACAAGCAGACGGGTATGGCTTGGATTCAATATAGCTTTCCAAAGAGACAAACCATCAAGTCGTTGAGCATAGTTGATGGTAATGTGAGAAGTGAATGGGGGGCTGTGGAAGCTCCTGTAACCAAATATTTGGAGGCGAGTGACGATGGAAAAACTTATTGCAAGATTTGTGATATTCCTCATGGTGGGGCTTCTAGACAAACCATAGATATACCTACAACAAATGCCAAGTATTTCCGGGTGGTGTTTAAGAAGCCTGTTGATACGAATCCCTATGCTACAGGTGATAAGACAATTGATGCAGCGAGTACTCCTATCATGGAGTTGGTTCTATCTCCTATGTCGCGGGTTAACCATAGCGAGGAAAAATCGGGATATGCCACTCCTGTAGATTTATTAGAGCATCCGACTCCAAATGAAACAGATGCAACGGTTATTGCGGATGTTCTTGATATAACTAGTAAAGTAAATGCTGAAGGTCGGCTGAATTGGGTGGCTCCAAAGGGAGAATGGAAAATTTATCGTTTTGGTTATTCTCTGACTGGAAAGCAAAATCACCCAGCTTCTCCAGAAGCAACAGGACTGGAAGTTACCAAACTTGATAAAAAAGCATTTAAGGAGTATATGGAATATTATCTAGATACTTACAAAAATGCTACGGAGGGCTTGATGGGCAAAAAGGGGCTGCATTATTTGCTAATAGATAGCTATGAAGCTGGTTGGGAAACCTGGGCTCCTCTTTTGCCGCAAGAATTTGAGAAACGTCGGGGATATAGTTTGTTGAAATGGCTACCTGTCTTAACGGGGCAGATTATTGAGAGTGCAGAACGTAGCGAGCAATTTTTGTTTGATTGGCGTACCACATTAGGTGAATTGATTGTGGAAAATATGTATGGCAATACTCAGGATATATTGAGACAGCGTGGCATGGAAAGTTACTTTGAGGCTCACGAAAATGGTCGGCTCTACTTGCCTGATGGTATGTCTGTTAAGGGTAAGGCATCTATCCCGATGGGAGCCATGTGGGTGCTTAACAGAGCTGGAGTTGGCGGTTCTACCATTCCGATGGCTGAGAGCGATGTCCGTGAGACGGCTTCTGTGGCTCATATATATGGTCAAAATATAGCAGCAGGGGAATCTTTTACTGTCAATGGCATGAATGGGTCGGCTTATTCGTATTATCCAGGCAATTTGAAACCATACGCCGACTTATTGATGGCGAATGGCTTGAACAGATTTGTTATCCATGAAAGCAGTCATCAACCTATGGATGATAAAAAACCTGGTGTCGGAATGATGATCTTTGGTCAATGGTTTCATCGTCATGAAACTTGGGCTAACCAAGCAAAGGCATGGACTGATTATCTATCTCGCTCATGTTATTTGTTGCAACAGGGTAAAAATGTGGCAGATATCTTATGGTATTATGGTGAAGATGATAATGTAACCAATATGTTTTCTCGTCAACATCCTGCGGTACCAGCAAGCTACAATTATGATTATATTAATAAGGAGGCTTTGCTTAATAAGTTGTCCTATGATGGTAAAAATTACGTAACTCCTAGTGGTACTAAATATAAAGTGCTGGTGATTGATAAAAGAGTGATGCATATATCTAAAAAGGTGCAGGAAAAACTGGATGCCTTTAAAAAGCAAGGCGCCCCTATTTGTGATGCTCGTCTGCAACCAATAGATGTGGCTTGGAAGAATATTGCTCCTGATTTTTTAGTGCCAGAGATGGATAGTTTACGCTATGTTCATCGTACTACGTCTAAGGCAGAGATTTATTGGGTGAGCAATCAGAAAAATGAAAATCGAAAGATTGATGCAACCTTCCGAGTATTAGGCCGCAAGCCAATGGTATGGCATCCTGAGACAGGGGAAAAAGAAGAGGTGTCGTATGAGATAAAGAATGGTGAGACTTGTGTGCATCTTAGTCTAGTTGCACATGATGCGGTATTTGTCGTATTCGAGGAACCGACTTCCGTGCAAAAAGTAATCTTGCCAGAAAAAGTAAAAATACTATTTCGCCATGTGGATACGCCTTGGAATTTGACTTTTGAGGAACTGTGGGGAGCCCCAAAGAAATGTACTTTTGAAACATTAAAGTCTTTGACGGAATCGAATGAATCGGGTATCAAGTATTATTCTGGTACAGTAGTTTATGAGAATGATGTGTTGATTTCACAACCAGAACTTCTTCAAGGAAAATTTATGTTGGATTTAGGCAAGGTAGGATGCTTAGCTGAGGTATTTGTAAATGGAAAAAATATGGGTACCGTTTGGAAAACTCCTTATCGATTGGATATTACGGATGCATTGCAGGCAGGCAACAATCATTTTGAAATCAAGGTTACTAATCTTTGGGTGAACCGTCTCATAGGTGACTTGCAGCCTGATTGTGAGCAGAAATATACCTATACTTCATACCCATTCTTTCATGCGGGGTCGGATTTGATTCCGTCGGGACTGATGGGACCTGTTGATATTTATATAGAGAAGAGCACCCCATTGCCATATTCCTCAATCAAACCAGGACAAATATGGCTTGATACTCAGGGTAAGCCCATTCAGGCACATGGATTTCAAGTGATGGAGCATAACGGTACCTATTATTGGTATGGAGAGAATAAGGAATTTACCACTCGTGGCAGTCATGTGTGGACGTATGGTATAAGATGCTATCAGTCGAAAGATCTCTATAATTGGGAAGACTGTGGCCTCATTATCAAGCCTGATACCACCAACTATCTATCACCGCTCCATTACTCTCAGAATTTAGATAGACCGCATATCATCTATTGTAAGAAGACGGGTAAATTTGTGTGTTGGATAAAAAGTATGGACGAGGATGGTTATTTTGTTATCTTGCAAGCCGATGATATCAAAGGTCCATATCATTATGTTCGCTCATTGAAGCCAGAAGGGTATGGAGTTGGTGATTTTGATCTTTATGCTGATGTTCAATCATGCAAAGGATATGTTTGGTTTGAACGTCCTCATTGGGAAATGATTTGCGCCGATTTGTCTGATGACTATACGAATGTGACACAGAATTATTCTTGTCATTTCGTAGGTCAACGCCCTCCTTTTACTCGGGAGGCACCAACGCATTTCATATATGGTGGAAAGCATTATCTTTTTACCTCTGGCACTACGGGATATTATCCTAACGAATCCATGGTTGCAACATTTGATAAAGTTCATGGCAAGTATAGGAGTTTGGGTAATCCTCATCCTACGGACAAGTACCACCATTCCTTCTGCTCTCAAATTACGGATGTGGTTAAGGTACCTGGAAGAAAGCTCTATATAGCGGTGGCAGACAGATGGATGCCGCAAATCGCCAATACTTGGGAGGCTGTCAATGAGGCTAAGCGCATGATTCCGAAGTACAAGAATCACCAACCTTTCGCCAAGGATTTCTCAGAGCCAAAGACCAAAGACAAGAGAAATGATGTGCGCACTACTTGGGATGTTACCTATAATGGCACCTATGTATTTTTGCCTATTACTTTCAAGGATGGCGTACCACGGATAGAGTGGAAGGATGAATGGAGAATAGAAGATTATCCTAAAGAATAATGATATGAATAGAAATAAAATAGTTGTTTTTATTATATATTTAATGGTGGTTGGGGCAGTCAATGCCCAAACCGCCCATTTCCGATATTTTAAATATCAAGGCCAGGATGCTAGGTTTGAAAAGTATATTGCCCCAAGTCGGCAATACTTCAATCCCATAATTTCCGGGTATTATCCAGACCCGTCGGTTTGCAAGGTGGGTGACATTTATTATCTGGTAAACTCTTCTTTCGCTTATTTTCCTGGTATTCCAATATTTAAGAGCAAGGATTTGGTTAATTGGGAGCAAATAGGTCATGTGCTTGACAGACAATCCCAATTAAAACTAGATGGACAGGCTGTGAGCGATGGCATTTTTGCTCCACAAATTAGCTATAATCCTAGTAACCAAACATTTTATGTCACTACGATGAATATGGGAGAAAGAAGTGTCTTTTATGTGAAATCAAAGAATCCTTCTAAGGGATGGAGTGATCCTGTTAAGATGAAGCATGGAGGAATGGATACTTCTTTCTTCTTCGATACAGACGGTAAGGCTTACGTAGTGTATAATACACGGCCTTTTGGCGGACAAAAGTATGAAGGACAAATGGCTATCCATATGAATGAGTTTGATTGGAAGGGGGATTCTGTCAAGTTGGCAACTTTCGAGCTAACTACGGGTAGCAAGTGTGTTGATAAGCCTGTTTGGATAGAAGGCCCTCATCTCTATAAGGTCGGTAAGTACTATTACTTAATGTGTGCGGAGAATGGAACCGGTTATCAACATAGCGAAGTGATATTTCGCAGCAAAAGTCTTTTAGGGAAATGGGAGGAGTGTCCTTATAATCCTATATTGACCCAACGTGATTTGCCGCAAGATAGAACGGAACCAGTGACCAGTACGGGGCATGCCGATTTGATACAAACAAGCAAAAATGAATGGTGGGCAACATTTTTGGGATGTCGTCCTTATTCACAGGATTATTATAATACGGGGAGAGAAACTTTTTTGATGCCAGTAAAATGGAAAAAAGGCTGGCCTGTCATTTTGGATAAGGGAAAGACTGTTCCTACAGTAGTAGAAAAGGATAATTTGATGCCTTTGTCATCTAGTAGGCAAGTGACAGGTAATGTCATTTTCACTGATGATTTTGCGTCTGAAACATTGGATTCTCGTTGGGTGTTCCTTCGCAATCCTCAAATGGATAATTATATCTTGAATAAGGATGGCTTACATGTGAAGGCTACGGCTACTAACTTGTTCGGAAATCAATCTCCGTCAGTTTTGTTTTGTAGGCAAAAAAATGCCTCTTTTACTGTAGAAACAGAATGCTCTTTTATGGCGAAGAGCAAGAGTGAACTAGCAGGAATTACTCTCTTTCAGAATGAAAAAAATAATTTTGTGATGGGTATTACTTTGTTGGAAGATAAACCTTCTATCGTGTTGGAACGTACTGAGCAAGGCAAAAGAATCTTGGTTGCTAGTGCTTTTCTTTCTGTTGGCGATAACTTGGCACCCATAAAAATGAGGGTGGTAGGTGATGGTGGCTACTATTCTTTTGCCTATGCTGTTGGCAAAGAGGCATGGCAAAACTTGGCAAAAGGGTGTGATGCCAAAAATCTAAGTACCCATACGGCAGGAGGTTTTGTAGGAACGATGATAGGGCTTTATGCAACTACTTGTCATGGTTTTCAATAAATGAGTTGATAGTTTTATGGCTATTTTTTTTGAATTTGTTAATAAGTATAAAAATGGAAAATATGAGAAAATATATAGTATTTTTGATTGCTTTGATGTTGGGGGCTGTCACCTCGCTTTGGGGTAAGAATGAAACTTCCGAAGAGTGGCAGATGGGGCATTTTATGGAAAATTGGAAATTTTGGTCTGAAACTCATCCTTCACCGATAACGGTGAATCTTCCCCATGATGCTATGCAAACAGAGAAGCGTGGCGCGAATGTTAAAGAAGGGCATCATTCGGGATTTTTTCCTGGTAATAAATATTATTATGAGAAGACGCTCATAGCTTCCGACAAGATGCTAGCAGGTCATGTTACCATCGATTTCGAAGGTGTCTATCAGAAATCCAAAGTATTTGTCAATGGCGAAGAAATAGGAGGAATGGTTTATGGATATACGCCGTTTTCTGTTTGCTTGGATGGCAAATTGCAGAAAGGCAAGAACACGATTCTTGTCTTGGCAGACAATTCGAAAACACCTAATAGTAGGTGGTACACGGGGGCAGGTATTTATCGACCAGCACATCTAAACATACAGGCTGCATCTTATATTCAAAAGGTGAGTATTTCTACCCTTTCAATAACTCCGGCACAAGTACAGGTCGCAGTGCAACATGTTGGTGGTGAAGTGGAAGTGAAAATCTTTGATGGTAAGCATTTGGTGGTCTCTGCACAGAGTAAACTGTTTAAAAAGTCTTCCCTAGGTAGTCTTGTGATATTACCTATCGAAAAGGCAAAATTGTGGTCTGCTGAGCAACCGCATCTTTATCAAGCAGAGGTTAGCTTAAAACAGGATGGAAAGATAATAGAGTCTGTGAAAAAAAGTTTTGGTATTCGTCAAATCACATATAGTAACAAAGGCTTATTTATAAATGGCAAATCAGTGTTATTGCGAGGTGGCTGCTTACATCATGATAATGGTATCTTGGGAGCTTGTGAATATGATGAGATGGCAGAACGTAAGATTCGAATATTAAAAGAGTATGGCTATAATGCTATTCGTAGTGCGCACAATCCATGTTCGGAAGCAATTTTAAAGGCTTGTGATAAGCTTGGTATGTATGTCATGGATGAGCTTTGGGACGTTTGGTACGACCACAAGACTCCTTTCGATTATGCAGGAGAATTTCTAGATAATTATGACAAAGACATACGAGCGTTTGTAGATAAAAACTTTAATCATCCTTCTGTTATTATGTATTCTATCGCAAATGAACCTACGGAGCCTGCCCAAGGAAAAGGTGTGGAAATGGCAAGGAATATCGTAGAAAGGCTCCACAAGCTTGATTCTTCTCGTCCGGTTACGGCGGGTATTAATATGGCGATAATTTATCTTTCCACTTTAAACATATCATTGACAGGAGCTGCTGCCCAACAAGGCAGCAAGAGAATGACGAGTGAGCAATATAATGCGATGATGACTACGGCGGGTGAACGCTTGATGAAAGCAGTGTTGAATCCTAAGGTTGATTCTGTTACGACACCTGTATTCAATACCTTGGATATAGCAGGATATAATTATGGCAACCGTAGATATGAGGCTGATGCGAAGGACCATCCAAATAGAATAGTTGTTGGTACAGAAACCTATGGTTATTCGCTTTCTGAAAATTGGGAAAAAGTAGAGCTATTGCCTTATCTAATAGGTGATTTTATGTGGACTGCATGGGATTACATTGGAGAGGCTGGTATAGGTGCTTGGTATTATTCTGATGAATCTCCTTCAACTAAGAAAGAATATCCTTGGCTGCTTGCTGGGGCTGGTGCGCTAGATTTGTTAGGACATCCAACAGGGGAAGCTTTTAGGGCAAAGGCTGTATGGTTGAAAGACAATCATCCTTATGTGGCAGTAAGACCTATTCATAGAGAGTCTCTCATCAAGGCATCATGGAGAGGGACAAACTCTATCCCTAGTTGGAGTTGGCAGGGCTGTGATGGTATGTTGACGACGGTGGAAGTGTTTACAAGTGCCAAGCAGGTAAAACTTTATTTGAACAGCAAATTGATAGGTATAAAAAAAGTGGAAAACCATCTAGCCTCCTTTGATGTCGTTTATCATCCAGGTGTATTGAAGGCTATCTCTGTGTGTGAGGATGGCACAGAATATGAAACGAGTTTAAAATCTGCTAAACCGGAATTGCAAATTTCTACTTTCCTGGAAAAAACAGAGTTTCATGAAGGCGATTTGATGTTTGTTGATATCTGTCTGACTGATTATGCTGGCATCATAGAGTCCAAACATGACACTCAATTGGAAATCGATGTAAATGGTGGAAAGCTGTTAGGCTTTGGTAGCGCTCAGCCTAAAACGGAAGAGCGTTTTAACGTTCATAGATATACTACTTATTATGGACGGGCACAAGCTATCATAAAGGCAACTCATAAGGGAAAAGTCGAAATTCGAGTAAGAGGAAACAATCTTTCGGAACATAAAAGAACCATTCTTGTAAAATAATTAGGAGATGAGTGTGTACCAAAAGTATCATTTGTGGTTGGTCAAAATACTATAAGATGAAACTTGTAGTACACACTCTTTTTTATTCCAAGACAAAAAGAGGAGGATAAGGAAAAACTGATATTATAATTCTTGATATTGTTTTGGAGTATAGCCTGTAAAATTTTTGAAATATCTTCCAAAGAAAGACTGGCTTGTGAAGTTGAGCATCTCGCTTACTTGTAATGCTGTATATTTCTTGCAGCGCAATAGCTGCTTTGCCTCTGCTATTACAAAATGGTTTATGTGATCGCTGGCAAACAGTCCGCTAACTTCATGGATGACTCTTGATAAATATCGTGGGGTCACGCAAAGCTTGGAGGCATAAAACTTGATGTTTCGTTCCTTCATGTAGTTTTTTTGCAATAGTTCCATAAAATAGTTGAAAAGTTCTTGCTGCCGATTAAATTGTGGCTTTTTCGATTCCGTTTCATGATTGGTAATGAGATATTGTGAATACACATTGAAAACTAAGGCTTGCAGATAGCCTTTTACTATTTGTTCCTGTAGTTCATCTTCTGGATGTAAATTGAGTCTTTGTTTCAGTTGAGTGTATAAAACTGTACATTCTTGTGTGCTATATTCTGGCAAAGTACAGATAGGATATGTTGAAAGACGTTTTTGTAAGGCTGATAAATCTATACTACTGAATATGGGATAGTAAAATTTCTCATCTATCACAATCAAGACGAATTTCACGTCTTTGCTCATGTAGATCACTTTCCCAAAAGATCCACTTTTGGTAAATTGCACATCATTCTTTCTCATGATATGTTTTTCTGTTCCTATAATCAGCGTTACTTCGCCTTCTAAGCAGAAAAACAGAATCATGGTTGTAGAGAGCTTGATAGAATCACTGATTAAGTCTTGCGCATGCTTGAAATCTACGGCATAGTCAAAATTGTCATTAAGCAGTAATGAGCTGCCTAATGATGCCACCTTGGGATAGTTTTGTAGAGTACCGATGTCTAATATTCTATAGGGACGTTCCATATACGTAATTTTTGTTTTGCATGTGCAAAGATACACTTTTTTTTTTGAAAAGAAAAAAAATAAAATAAAGAAATGTACTTTAGGTAAACAATCTTAGCTTTATGGTATAAAAAAATACGGATGTGTACGAATAGTACAGATTGGTGCTCTTAAAGAAAACTATTAAGATGAAAAAAACATTTATCTTTGCAACATCATGTTAATGATGATTTTTATTATGAATTAACTAAAACAGAATGATATGAAAAAGTATTTTTGTTTTTCTGCCGTTTTGCAGTGTATGATGATAGCTGGAGCGTATAGCGGAAGTTCTATGGTTTCGAATGCTGCTAACAATGGTAATGTGGATTTTATGAAGATAGTTCAGCAATCCAAAAGAGTGAATGGTACTGTTGTGGATGAAACCGGTGAACCTCTGATTGGAGCTACAGTGTCTATTGGTGCTGGTGTGGGTGTTGTGACAGATTTAGATGGAAATTTCGTGTTAAACCAAGTGCCGGAGAATGCTGTGATGACAGTGTCTTATGTCGGGTATCAAGAGCAAAAGATTAGTTTGAAAGGCAAGAATCATGTTAAGGTGACGTTGGTAGCTGATCAAAAGACGATAGATGAAGTTGTTGTCATTGGTTATGGCGTGCAGAAAAAAAGCAATGTGACGGGTGCTATCAGTAGCATCAAGGCTGATGACATGAAGAACTCTACCATAACCAATGCTGCGAGCGCTATCCAAGGCAAGGTTTCCGGTGTGCAGGTTGTTAATAATTCTGGAGCCCCAGGGAGTAGTCCTGTGATTCGTGTACGTGGTTTTAGCTCGAATGGCAGCAGTGACCCTCTTTATATTGTAGATGGTTTGAAAGTTTCTGATATTAGTTACCTAGACCCTAATAGTATCAAGAGTATAGAGATTTTAAAAGATGCCGCATCGGCTGCTATCTATGGCGCTGAGGCTGGTAATGGCGTGGTCTTAATCACTACCAAGGGAGGAGAAGCTGGACATACGTCTATAACCTTTGATGCCCAATGGACTTACTCTAATATCGCCAAAACCATCGATATGATGAATGCTAGCCAATATAAGCAATTTTATACAGAAGGGGCGGGTGATGGTTTCACTTCTCTTTACGACCAATATAACATGCAGGGGGTAGATACTGATTGGCAAGACGAAATGTTCGAGACGGGCAAGATGCAGAAGTATAATGTAGGTCTTTCTGGTGGTAACGACAAGGGTACATTCTTTGTTTCTTTGGGCTATGTGAACAACGATGGTATGGTGAAACTAGACAATGACTATTATCGTCGTATCAATGGACAAGTCAATGCTTCTTACAAGTTGCGTCCTTGGTTAGAGGTTGGTACTAGTAATACAATTATGGCTAGTGACGGATCTTCTCTTTCTGAGAGTGCTAAAAATGGAGGTCAGATGAGTAGTATCATCAATGCTGATCCTTTAACGCCTGTATATTATACAGATTCTAACTTGCCTGCTCGTCTGCAATCTTGTCTAGCCAATGGGCTTCATCCATTAAAAGGTCGAAATGGACAATATTATGGAATGAGTTGGGCTAATAACGACCAGAATCCATTGTCGGCAGTAGATGCGGATAGAATTATAAATAAACTTTCGAGTGTCAATGGTGCGACATATCTTAACTTTAAGCCGTTTAAGAATTTCTTGTTTACCTCTCGATTGGGATATACTATCGGAAATGTAACATCTAAGGAGTATGTACCTACTCGTTTGGCTGGATATTTCAACGATAGTGACAATCAGTTGAGACTGACAAGCTCGCAATATACTACACGATACTATCAGTGGGAAAATTTTGCAAATTATACATTGAATACAAAGGAAGTTGGAAATTTCTCTTTGATGGCAGGTATGAGCTATAGCCATTATGATCAAGACTATGTAGGCGCTCAGACTAATGATTTGACGAAAGAGGCTTCTAATTTTCTCTATTTGGATTATTCCACGAATAGTGCAGACGACTATGTATTGGGGGGCTTAAACCGTCGTCGTCAGATAGCATATTATGGGCGCTTTACTTGGGATTATCTAGATAGATATAATGTACAGGTTAATTTCCGAGCAGACTCTTATGATGCTGCTTATTTGGATTTGGATCATAACTGGGGATATTTCCCATCAATTTCTGCAGGTTGGATATTCTCTCATGAGGATTTCATGAAAAATGCAACCGGCAAGTTTTTTACGTATGGTAAACTTCGATTGAGTTATGGTGTCAATGGCTCCATTTCAAATTTGGGTAACTATATGTATGCATCAACCTTGCGTTCAGGACAGTATGATTTATCAACTAATACGGCCAATATGACTTACTATATGAATGGTAAGCTTTATACGGGTGTTTATCCTAGCAATACGATGGCTAACCCAAAACTTCGTTGGGAGCGTTCCAAGCAATATGACGTGGGTATAGACCTTCGTTTCTTTAACGATCGATTGGCCTTGACTGCAGACTATTTCAGCAAGTTGACCGATGGATTGTTGGTTCAGTCGGTATCGCCTCAGATTACGGGTACCAAGAGTGTCTATCAGAACTTGGGAAAGGTAAAGAATACAGGATTTGAACTGGAGGCTGATTGGAAAGATCATATTGGTGAGTTTCGATATGGTATCAAGGCAAACCTCTCTACCATCAAGAACAAAGTAACTGAATACAAGGGTGAAGGTGGTCGTATCGAAGGATCAGGTCTTTTGGCTTCAAGTACGGCATTTACATATTTTGAGGAAGGTTATCCTTTGTGGTATATTCGTGGTTATAAACTTGCTGGTGTTAACCCTGAGAATGGTGAGCCGATTTATGAGGATATTACGAAAGATGGAGAGATTACAGATGCTGACAGAACAGACTTAGGTAGTGGTATTCCTACTTTTACGTATGGTTTGACATTGACAGCAGCTTATAAAGGCTTTGATTTTAGTATCTATGGCACTGGGGCTAGTGGCAATAAGTTGGTGTATGGTTTGATGAGTACAAACTCTAAGTCTCGTTCTAATCGTCCTATGTTCCTGTACGAAGGAAGATGGACTCAAGTTGGTCAACAAGCAACAATGCCATCCGCTACTTATCAGATAAATGATGCCAGGTTCTATAATTCAGACGCTTTCGTATTTGATGGCTCATACTTTAAAATCAAGCAGATTCAGCTGGGTTATACCTTGCCAAAAAAATGGTTGAAGCCTATAGCTTTGGAGAACTTGCGAGTTTTTGCATCTCTCGATAATTTCTTTACCTTCACCGATTATCCTGGTACAGACCCAGAGGTAAATGCCTCAGCTGCTAGTGCTAGTGCCTTGGCTATAGACTATGGAGGATATCCTATGTCGAAATCTGTATCTTTTGGAGTGAATGTAAGCTTCTAAGAAGTAAAATATAAGCTTTGGAAAATTTAAAGAATAAGAAAATATGAAATATATCAATCGATTTTTCGCTATTTTGTTCGTCGGACTAAGTTTTACTGCTTGTAGTACAGATAGTTTGGATATCGAACAACAGGGGGTGCTTACTTTGTCTGAATATGAAACTGCTGACGATGAGGAAGTTCAACAGTTTATTGCTGCAGTTTATTCTGTCTTGTATGGTGATTCTTATCAAGCGGTTTTAGCAGGTGAACCAGCTAGTTATAGAGCCTTCCAATACGAGATGAACCGTATGGGGGCAGAAACAGCTAACTATTATGCCTATAATGAAAGCTCTGATGCCAATACATATAAGTATATTTGGTCTTACTTTTATCGTACATGTTATTGGTGCTCTATGATTATTGATAAGTTGCCTAAAAACAAAGTGGCTTCAGAGAGTGTCAAGAATAGAATCATAGCAGAGGCGCGCGTTATCCGTGCTATTCAGATGATGTATTTGGTTCAGCTCTATGGCAATCCTCCTTTGGCAGATCATGTGTTGGATGGTTCTGAAGGAAATACGCCTGCGGCAGAATCTTGGGCTTTTATTGAGAAAGAATTAACGGAGGCAGCTGAGATGTTACCTTCAAAATCTGGCCTCGGTGGTCAAGCTGAGATCGGTGGTCGTATGACTCGAGAGGCTGCTTATGCTTATTTGGGTAAGGCACAGCTTTGGGAAAAGAAATATGACGAGGCTGCACAAACCTTATACAACAAGGTGATTGCTACTGGTAAGTATGCACTCTATCCAGATTATAATACTTACAATAGCTCTAAGTCAGACTTCAGTGATGAGAATATGTGGGAGTTTAATTTTAATGAGAGCTCTGCATTGAATAAATCACAGGAAGGTTGTTTCGACTTAGCTTGTTTCTCGCCAGGAGTGTCTTACTGGTTTGATACCTATGCCTCGGTATTGTTGTCGTTTAGTATGGGAGGTAGTGCTTCTGCTCAATTTGTAGATTTCTTGGCAAAGCATGATGGCGAAAATTCTGCTCGTTATAATGCTTCTGTGATGGATGTTTGCACTGCAAGTACAAAGGGAATGGTAACGACTCCTATTCAAGAATGTGATGGCTATTATAAGATGAAAGACGTTTGTCGCGCTGAGGATTTGGTAGGCGAGTTGCCATATTATTACTCTTTGAGAAATGTGGCTTATATGCGCTATTCTGAAGTGCTGCTAAATTATGCCGAAGCGGTAGCTATGGGGGGAACAGAAGGTGCGATGACGGGTTTGGAAGCACTTAACGTCGTACGTCGCCGTGCAGGTTTGCAGGATGCTCCAACATTGGATATGAATAATGAGGAGTATGGAGTAAAGGCAGAGTTCCGTGCCGAATTTTTCGGTGAGGGTCATCGCTTTATCGACTTAGTTCGTTGGGGGGATGCTCCTAAAGACTTGGCTGATTGTGGTAAAAAGGTATATACTTGCAATTTGGGTACTCCTTATCCAGTTAATGAGCAGATAACCATGTATTTTTCCAAGGACGTTGTCTCTTCTAATACAGGTGGCAAGGGATTTGTTGCCGGCAAAAATGAGTTGTTCCCAATTCCTGCTTCTGATATAAACCACAATCCAAGCTTGAAGCAAAATCTTAACTGGTAATTAATTTGGAACGATATGAATACGCATAATAAGATATTTTCCCTTTTAGTGGGGATGATGATTTGTCTTGTGCCAGCAATGGCACAGACAAATGTCATTCGTCAAACAGAAATATATTCTATCAAGGGAAAGGATACGTTAAAGATAGATGCATATATAGATTTGAATGCCAAGGTGAAACCAGAGGGCCGCCCTGTGATATTTTATGTTCATGGTGGAGGCTTTGTCGGAGGGAGCCGTGTAAATGCAGCTCAGGAAATCTTTTGTAGATATATGGCAGAACATGGCTGGTTAGCTTTGTCGGCAGACTATCGACTAGCTGGTATTCGTACTAATCCTGATGGAAGTATTAGTAATCCTTATCATGTGGATGGCACATTGCAAGCTATTCGCATGGCCTGTGAGGATGTAGTAGATGCCACAAAATTTATCTTGCAAAAGAAAGATTGGAAGGCTGATGCTTCTAAAGTGGTTCTTGGCGGCGGGAGTGCGGGGGCTTTTACTACGCTTCAACTCATTTATGATACTTGCAATGGCGAGGAATATACCAAAAAGCTGCCCGATGATTTCTGCTATGCTGGCGGTATTTCTCAGGCAGGTGCCATTGGGGTTCCTTTAGGTCAAGATTCTTTGGTTTGGAAAAAGAAACCATGCCCCATTATGTTTTTCCATGGGGATAGGGATCCTATCGTTCCTTTGACTACGGCCGCAAAAGAAACATCTGTGCAAATGGGTTGTAATTTTATGGGTACCATTTATGTTGCACAACAGTTGGATACGCTCGGTGTTTCTTATTGGAAGTGGATAGAAAAAGGGGCAGACCATGTGATGGCGATGAAACCACTTACTAATTATTTAGAGGAGCAATATCGTTTTTTAGACGATTTCATAGTAAAGAAAATTCAGAGTAAGGTCAATACAGAGGTAGAAGATCGCGTTCCCGCAGAAATGTCTTCGGTGGATGCCATGCTTAAGTATGTTCCTTTTTACATTCTTGGTTACGACAAGTATCTAGAGCAGCTGGATTGGAATAAAATTGAGAAGCCGAAGAGTATTGTTTATTAGTTAGTGGTTGTAGGTATATTTTGTTGGTTGGGCTGTAGCGATTTTATATCGTTGCAGCCTTAGCCGATTTCTTAATATAAATGAAATTTGATAGACGATGATAAAAAAAATATTAGTAATCATGGGGGTATGTTGGGCTTCCACTGCTATGCTGTTGGCTCAAACACCTAAGTTGGGCGTTTCGTCGATCGACGAGATTATACATGCGATGACGCTTGATGAGAAAATTAGTTTATTAGTTGGCTCTACTGGAAAGTATGATATGAAGATGGCTGCCACTATAGGAAACCAGGGTAAAATTATTCCAGGTTCTGCTGGTCAAACCAATGCCATCGAGCGATTTGGCATTCCGGCTACCGTATTGGCTGATGGGCCAGCAGGATTGCGCATTGACTCTAAAAGAAAAGGTTGTCAACAAAATTTTTATTGTACTCATTTCCCTGTAGCTACTGCGATGAGTGCTACTTGGAATGTTGATTTGGTACATTCTGTAGGTATGTCAATGGGCGATGAGGTGAAACGCTATGGTGTAGATGTACTCTTGGCACCTGCGACAAATATCATGAGAAATCCTCTTTGTGGTCGTAATTTTGAATATTATTCCGAAGATCCCTTGTTGGCAGGAAAGATATGCTCTGCTATGGTCAAGGGGGTTGAGAGCAATGGCGTAGGTACTTCTGTTAAGCATTTTGCCCTTAATAATCAAGAGACTAATCGCACGGGAAACAATGTGATAGGCAATCCACGTACTTTCCGCGAGATTTATCTTAAACCTTTTGAGATAGTTGTCAAAGAAGCTCAACCTTGGAGTTTGATGACTTCCTACAATCTAATAAATGGAACGATGGCTTCCGAACGTTGTGATTTATTAACTGAAATTCTGAGAAACGAATGGGGCTTTCGTGGTCTAGTGATGACTGATTGGTATGGCGGAAGAGATGCTGTCGCTCAAATGGAGGCTGGTAATGATTTGCTGATGCCTGGAAAATTGGATCAAGTTGAGACGATTAGAAAAGCTGTAATCAATGGGCATTTGCCGCTGGAAGTACTCGATCGTAATGTTCGACATATCTTGGAGTATGTCTTGAAGACTCCTAGATTTAAAAAATATAATTTTGATAACAAGCCTGATTTGAAGCTGCATGCCGATATAGCTCGTCACGCTGCCACTGAAGGAATGGTATTGCTGAAGAACAATAAGAATGTCTTGCCGCTAGAGACAAAGGTTAGAAATGTAGCTCTCTTTGGAACAACTTCTTATCAGTTTATAGCTGGAGGGTCTGGGTCTGGCAATGTGAACCATGCTTATGTGGTTAATTTATTAGATGGGATGAAGCAAGCTGGCTATTTTTTGGATACTGACTTGCAAGATGCTTATGAGCGATTTATCTCTCAGGCAATGCATAAGCAATCCAAACCTGCTAGCCGTCTGGAGACATTCTTGCCACCTAAGCCTCTGCAAGAAATGCCACTTAGGGATATTGATATGGCTAAGATGGTAAAACAAAATGATGTTGCAGTCATAACGATAGGAAAAAATTCTGGTGAGTTTCTCGAACGAAGTGTTGCCAGCAATTATCAACTTACTCCCGAAGAGCGGATGATGATAGAACAGGTGTGTTGCGCTTTTCATCGTGTGGGGAAAAAGGTAGTTGTTATTTTGAATATTTGTGGACCTATTGAGATAAAAAACTGGATAGATTATCCTGATGCTGTATTGTTGTCTTGGCTGCCTGGACAAGAGGGAGGCAATGCTGTGGCTGCTATCTTGCAGGGTAAGGAAAATCCGTCAGGACGTTTGCCGATGAGCTGGCCCGTATGTTATGATGATGTTCCTTCCAAGGCCGATTTTCCTCAAGCTGATAGTGTGAGTACAGAGGATATTCTTAAGATGTTTATCGGAAAACGTAAACCGGCACAAGAGAGAAACATTGATTATACCGAATATAATGAGGGAATATATATAGGTTATCGTTATTATCAAACCAAAAATATACCTGTTTCTTTTCCTTTTGGCTACGGATTAAGTTATACTCATTTCAAGTATGAGAAACCGCGGGTCTTGAAGGATGAACAAGGTAATTTGGAGGTAGAAGTAAGGGTGAAAAATGTGGGCAAGATGGCTGGCAAGGATGTAGTGCAGGTTTATGTTTCTGCTCCAAGCAAAGATATGGATAAACCTTCTAGGGAGCTACGAGGATTTGCTAAAACCCAAATCCTGCAACCTGGCGCTTCTGAAATGGTTGTCATTCCGATACCATATAACAACTTGGCCTCTTTTAACGAGAAAGACAATCAATGGCAGGTGGAAAGTGGAGAATATAAGGTGATGGTTGCTAGGAATGCAGCTGATGTAAAGCCACTAACTTGTGTCATCGAAGAAAAAGGGACGGTTGTGTCTAAGGTACGCCCGTGCTTGTTACCAGAAGTGAGATAGTTTTGAGCTAGGTTCCGATGATCTATTCACAAGCCTATGCTTCTGCCAAAGCATTATGCAGCAAAATCATTTATGCGTAAAAAAGTTTTTGCGAAAAAAGTATCAAAGTATCATTGTGGACTTAAAAAATGTTCTAATTGATTGGTATGTAATACTTTAAATACGCTGATACTTCTCGGAAAAATCGCCGAGAAGTATCAGCAAAGTGTCAGCGAAGTGTCATTTATCTCTTTTTTACGAGATA
>ERZ808270.426-NODE-426-length-24679-cov-6.695825_pt1 | contig 24679 bp, 17 predicted proteins | sample MGYA00521082_ERZ808270 | MGnify/ENA primary metagenome ERZ808270 (study PRJEB31516, sample SAMN03275594) | gut metagenome | biome: mammalia-associated habitat; material: feces | host: Papio cynocephalus | place: Kenya | collected 2012-07-27 ... | reverse complement strand
CGAGGTTAGATGCCCGAAGCTTCTTAAGTGTTTCACATCAATTGAGAACTAACAGCGTCTTTCATTTTGCAATTCCCATCAATCTTGACCAAATAGATTCCGTTCGATAAAATCCTCGTTAAATCAGGAACTTTCATGAAACTTACCAAATCTCAATTTGCTTTATCGCTAAGTTTAGCGGTTTGCTACCTTCTATTTTTAGTGGGTTACGTTATTATCTCTATCGCTACTTTGTCAGTTTCTTATAACCTCGTGCCGCTTGTTTTAATACTAGGATGGCTTTTAATAATCGTTTCATTATTTTCTCTACAACTAAGTAAACGAAAGACGATCATTTCATTACTTGCGCTTATCGTTTCCGCCGTTTTCGAATTAGTTTATATCGTTTGGTTTTCCTTGGTTGACATACAAAACATAAACGCAATGTTACTAAGAATGGGCGGAAAGGCCACAAGCCAAGCAACGATCACAGATTATTTCGTATGTCCTCTCTTATTAATTGAAGCGCTGATTACGATATTGATAGTCGTTTTAGTCACATTGACCTTCTTCTCACTTAGCAAAAAAAAGTAAGTCGAATCTCAATTAATAGAAAGCCCCCTCCTATAAGACACTTGAATCCAATTAGCTTGCTTTTATTTGCGTCGCAAAAAAAGAAATGCCCAATACTTTTTGAATAAAATATTGCTTATTTGCAGAGATATTAGCAAAAAATGAATAATATCGAAACGGGTTTTAAAATACTTAGCGGCATCAATTTTCTTTTTAGATCAAAGCAAATATTGCCTAATCTCCCACCGATTAACACGAAATGTGCCTTAATGTACACTATGAAAAAATAGTTTTTGTGCTTTTCGATTAATAACATTTCGGTTTTAAACCCGAAATGTTTGTTCGTTTCCTATTTGAGCAGGGGTTAAACAACCATAGGTCATTTCTACAAATTGCAGCCGATCCAATTGAAATTACTTGTTTGATGTTTTCTCGCTATTTGTCCAATCTTCCAAAAGCAATCCTTTAACACAAGCGAATTCATTAACATTGTGGCTAACGAGCGTGAAATGGTTTGCCATAGCAATTGCAGCGATAAGTAAGTCGTTGTTCCCGATGGTTTTGCCTTCCTTCTCGAGGTTGGATCTAATTACACCATAAATACGGCTCTCTTCCTTAGAAAAGGGGACAAATTGAAACGCGTCAAGAAACCTTCTATATTTTAGAATTGTTTTGTCATAGTATTGACATTTTCTTGCACCATATTCGATTTCTCCAAGAACAATAGAAGGGATGAGGATAGCTTGTGCTGGTGTTCTCATGAAACGCTCTTTTAAAGAAGGATATTGACCCTTCACAGAATAAATAACAATATTCGTGTCAAGAAGATATTTCATAAATCCATCACCTTCTTTGTCGGCGAATCTGATGGTATTTCCATGTCATCATCCTTTCCCGCCCCAAATAGCGAAAAAAAGCCAGGCGGATAAGTTCCGCTTGCATTTTTCACTGACGTCGAATCTAAAGAACAGGGGTATTTGTTTTGTATGATGGTTTGATGCAAAAATAGCACCAACGCTTCGGACATATTCATACCCAGGCGCTCAAAAACTTCATTAGCGTTCTTTTTTACTAATTCATCAACTCGGAAAGTTATTGTAGTCATACCTTACCTCCAATATAGTTTGTAAATTCATTATAATGTAATTACATCGTTATGACATTCTCATTTAAAATTTGTTGCGTGTGCTTAAACACTCATCATTTAATGTTCCGATAAAGTGTTCTTTCTAATCCAGTACGAATCTAAAAAGATCTAAATAGCGGTTAGTTTCCATATTCAGCTCTTTTCTCAAATGTTTTATATCATCAGTTTCCTAAACTAAAAGAGATGCTTAGAGATGCTTATTAGACTTTATAGTATGCTTCGCGTCTTCTTTTATCATGTTATTAAGTTGCAAAGCATTGCCGCTCTCGCTCACCCACGCCTTGGAGAAAAAACAAAGGGTTGTTCTAAAATCAATGCTCTAGAACAACCCTTTTTATCAATTAAGAGATGCTTTATCGAATGCAGAGAATCCTATTTCTTTATCCTTATTTTTTCTCTTTCTTTGGCGAATTACCCTTGTCCAATTCTTCGTTTTTCGTCTCCATAGATGAGGCCGCTTCTTCTACTTTATATACCGTCTCTTGCGGATTCGTTTGTATTTTGGTCTCACTATTAATGGAAGCACTTGCCATCGATTTGCGTTTCCTGTTCCTTAAGAAATTAATGACGACAACCGAAGCTAATAGCGCAACGATCACATAAAGAGAACTGACAAGCACATAATTGATCCAAATCTCCCAAGAAGCCATCATACGAACGGATTTGGCATTAGGAGCAATCCCTTCATATGTACCGGAATTAACAACCGTATAGCAGATGTTCTTGATTGCTTTGCGGATGGAATGAAGGGCGGTGATAGAAGAACTATCCTCGAAGACATCCGTCATAGACGTACCTTTTACACCAGAGAAGGCAGTGAGATAGAAATCATTTCCGCTTCTCATCATATGATCAAGTTTCACTTTCGGACCATAGTCAGTGATAACCATGCCTTCAAAACCCCATTCGTTACGAAGAACACCAGTATTGAGATACCAGTTTTGCGCACACATAACAGGGCCGATGCAGTTGAATCCCGTCATTACACCACAGCAACCGCGGATAACTTTGGTTTCGTTTTTGCCGGTTTCAGTATTGTAGTAATTCAATTTTTGACGTGAATTTTTCGCGCAAATCTCGAATGGTTTTAGATAAAGTTCACGAATTGTTTGTTCATTAGCCCATGTCATTGCCATGTCTTGACGGTTAGATTCCTGCTCATTGAGAGCGAAATGCTTCATGTAGGTATAAATACCACCATCAGCGGCACCTGACATAATTTCTGCAGAGATAACGCCGGAAATTAATGGATCTTCAGAAATATATTCACCATTTCTTCCTCCGAATGGTGAACGATGGAGGTTCATAGCAGGCGCGTATAGCCCTTGAACGTTGTTGCTCAATCCTTCTTGGCCCATCGCTTTCCCACGTTCATAAGCTAAACGAGGGTTAAAAGTACAGGCGGTTAAAGTTTGAGAAGAATAGTTGCACCATTTCCAGTCTTTTTTAGAACCAAAGGTGGAAAAACCGCTTGGCCCATCAAAATCTTCAGTAGAAACCTTGTTGATTGCTCTTAGCTCAGCGGTATTATAAGCACCATAAGCAAGAAGCTTTCCAATATCATCGAGGTTGTCTTTGTTTCTGAAAGAAATTTCGTTCAATAAGTCTTCCCACATCGGATCGTAATAGTCTTTTCCGCGAAGGGCGGAAAGAACAAGATCCTTTTGTTCAATCTTGAATGGCTTAGTGTTGCGTACTTTCGAACCTTTTTGATTACCAAGTACTGGATGCTCCTTGATACTCATAACAGATGGTTTATAGGAGTCAAACTCGCTCTTGTAAATATCCTTTAGAGTGCGATCTGCAAGAGTTGGAGCGGTTGGGAAAGTGCTAGTAAAGTCCTTACGAGACATATTTGTAATTCCATCTTCATTCATGAAATCGCTAGAAGATTGGAACATATTAGTCGCGGCCACAAATCCCTCGCCATTCTTTGGTTCATTAGTTGGATTTCCGTCGTTGTCTAGCTTTGATTGACCATCCTTTTCGCTTTGACGAGGATTAGTGCTATCATAAAAGATATCATTCGCATTGGAATAGATATAATTCTCATATTCTTCGTGAGAATTTTTTCCTAGTGTGATGGTGTAATCGCCTTTTTCAAGAAAATAGCATCCTTTCGTTCCATCGCCATTGTCCCTCTTATAAAAGTAGGAAGCCATATCGTCAACCCCAAAGGAAAGTTCTATTGTTTGGCTTTGCCCTGGTTCTAATAGTTCACTTTTATCAAAAGCGATGAGGTTTTTCGAGGATTTTTCAATACCATTCGTTTTATCAAAGTCGGTATAAGGAGCGCCATAATAAATTTGAACAGCCTCTTTCCCTGCTTTTTCTCCAGTATTGGTAACCTCAACCTTAAGTTTTACTTTGCCGTTTTCAACTTTTTTCTCGACAAATCGTTGATCAAATGTCGTGTAGCTTAAACCATGTCCAAATGGGAAAGCTACTTCGTCTTCATAATTGATATAGCCCTCTTTTGCAGCGGTTTCGTAATAGCGATAGCCGACATATATCCCTTCTTCGTATTGAACGAATGTCCCGTTATCTATTCCATTAAGTTGCTTGACATTATCATATTTCATCCAAGGGTTACCAGCTTGGTAAGGATTAGTTCCGGCATATCCAAAATTAGCCGAAGAAGGAATTGCGAGGAAATCTTTGGCCCAAGTGTCGACGAGTCTACCGCTGGGGTTAATTTTTCCCGATAAAATATCGCCGAAGATTCCGGCACCAGCTGTGCCGGGAAGCGGCATATAAATTATTCCATCGCAAAGTTCATTCACTTCATCATTGATTTCAATAATGTTCACACCCGTGTTCAATAAGATGGTCTTCTTGCAATTCGCTTTCATCCAGCGGAGTGTTTTCATTTCATCACCAGTAAGTTGCAAAGAATGCTTTGTGCCGTCGCTATACCCATCCATTTTGAAATCTTCGCCTTCACCGCCTGAACGGTTGACGGCTAAAATGCCAATAGTCCCGTTAGCAGCGCCTTCATGACCATTATATTGTTCAAACGGTAGGGTCCATAAATGTCTTACAGCACCGAGGCTGGATTTTGCATCATGCGGATAAGTTCCTTCCGCGGCAGTTAGTTCCTTAACCTTCGCGTTTTTTGTCAAATTGGCGATTTCTTGATTAACTTTGAAGTTGTCTTCAACGGATTTTGACAATGATTTTGTTTCGACTTTGCTATTGTTCCAACTGCTTGATCCGGCTGTTGATCCCATTCGATAGTAAGAATAGCCAAATGGGGAAATAGTTTCATCGCTTGATAAAGGCAAGAAATTGTCTTTGTTTTTCATTACGACAATGCCTTCCTTGGCAATGATTTCTGTGCTCTTTACGCTTTCTTCAAACGCTTCAACATCAGACTTTTTCCCATAATAATCTGTATTAATGCCGTCTTGATTATCCGTTACAAGCTCTCCACGCCCAAAAACTGTATCAAGAGTCGGTTTGAACATATTGGAGAAAATCGGAACAAGAACAGCGAGAGCTAAACTAAACGCGCTTAAAGGAAGAAAAATCGAAGCGCATTTCTTTGTCGACATTATTTTTTTGTTTTTTTTCATAAACATTCCTTTCTTAATCGATGCTTAAAGTGACGCTTTTCCAGTTGCCACACGAGATTCGATTTAGGGCCCATTGATTTTTTTCCAAATATCCGGTCATCGTAAGGCGAATCGTATTGACTCCTGTACTAAGAGTGATTGTGCCCAAGGTCAAGGTAGCAAACTGTCTCATGCATAAGTCGTCAGCCATTCTCCATTGATCGAGCGTTCCATCGGCTTTTAGGTATTTTTTCGCGGTTTCGCCATCATCTTCAGCGTTGATAATATGGCCTTTTGCAATGGCGTCCTTGTTCGTTTCAAATACCTTTTTCTCACCGTTTACAGTGTTTGAGAGCTCAACCACTTTTGACATTTCAAGGTCATAAGAACCAATCCATCCTTGAGTGAAACCATCAATCTTTGTGTCATAGTCGTTATATTTCAGTTCGCTGGTATTATATAGGTAAGCGTTTGTAGCAACTTCAGCAGAAACGGTAATCGTTCTTTCTCTGTCGCTTTCAATGACATATTCAAAATATGATCCGGTTGAAACTTTTTCGAAATAACCACCAGCAGCGCTGACAAAGCCAGTCGTGCCATTTGTTGCATCGTGATAGGAAATCGTCATGTTATTAGGAGAATTTAAGAAATCTACTTTGTTTAAGGGCTGTGTGATTGAATTAGAAACAGAAACATCAACCGTGAACTCAATATCTTCGTATTTCAGGCGTACTTTGCCACTTTCGTACAACGGCCCATTATCAATAATCTTGATTTTACTATTATCGATTTTGCCAATTTCAACACCATCGCTGTTGTATCCAATAAATTCGGCGCCTTCAATAGAGAATTTATTTCCAGCCACATAAGCAGACTTGGTTGGTTCTTTCGTCATTTCAATGTTTGTAATACTCTTATCAGTGTTTTCATCAACATAAATGAGCTCGATGCTCTTCCAGTTTCCGCATAGAGAACTAGCGTAGCCAAAGCCACCTTTGTTGTAATTCAGATTAATTTCGATGTCATTTTGTCCTTCTACAATATCAACAGTGCCGATATGAATCCTGCGGAAATTATTGAGCAAGAAATATGTGCACGCTCCCCAAGCAGAGTTTTTTACTGCCTCTGCTGCACCAATAGAAGCAGGATCCATGGCGTTAGTAAGATTAGTTTGAGGAATCACTGCGTTTTCATTAATTGAAAAGGATTTGCTGTTGTTTTTAAGTGTCATAAACTTCGTGAAATCAATTTCGCGTGAGCCTATAAACCCTCCTTTAGCACCTGACCAAATTTTGCCTACATCGCCAGAAATATAGCCATTTGAGGCAACGCTAGCATAAATATCAAACTTGGCACCCGATTTACTTGAATTATAAGAATAGGTGAACTTCCCATATGCAGAAGCGTTTTCTAAGAATCTTTCTTTTTTGACCGTTGTGTTGATGGCAGCTGATTTGGTATCAATGGAAGTGAACCCATCTTCACCTTCAACTTTATTATTTTTATCGCGGTCATGGACCGGCTCTACATATTTAATTACAGAATCAGTCGAGCCAAGATCACCAATAACTTTTGTTTTCACTTTTAAAGGAATGGTAATTTTGCTTTGATCATATATTAAATCAATAGAAGTATCCGCTGGCGTTAAAGAACCGGTATTGGAGATTTGAATCTTCGAAATATCAACGTCAGCAGTTAAGCCATTTTCATCTTCAAGATAAAAATAAGCGCCATCCAAAGAGAATTTATCGCCAACAAGGTATTCTTGCTTTGGGGAATCAGCCATTACAAGCTGCGCGTTTGAAAGTGATTCTCCTTTTTTAACATAGCGTACTTCAATGTTGTCCCAGTTACCGCACGCAGCACCTAAATAAGCGTATCGGCCGCCTGTGATTTGGTTTTTATTAAAATCAATTTTAATATTATTGACACCGCTAGTTAGAGTCACTTTGCCAAGCCAGTGCCGCTTGAAATTTTTCATGCATAAATCGACGGTAGCAAACCATGGGTTTTCCGTCGAGGCAGAAGGAATTTGATCGAGTTCGGCCTCCGTTACCATCGTTTCTTTGATATCGGCGGCTTTCTTATTATCTACAACGTTACCGTTGTTGCTCAGTTCGTAAACATTAGAAAGTGGAAGCGCGTTGGAACCATTTAAGCCGCTTTTATATTTATCCGAAACAGCGCCCCAATGATAGCTATTAGAAGCAACGGAAGCGTAAATGTAAAGTTCATCACCTTCATTTTCTGTATTGATGGTATAAGAAAAATTAGAACCATAACTCACATCACCTAAATACCCAGTAAAAGTCCCATCGCTATTCTTTCTTGATCCACGCGAAGCTGAACGCCCATCAACATCTCTTATGTCAGGATTGTCGCTATTTGGATCTGGGGTTTCCCCCTTAGCGTTAAGGGTGTGCTCAGGCTCATTGTATTTGAAAATGGCCTTATCCATAAGCTCGCACTCACTAATCAACGTATCCGAAACATTGATATCGAGCGTTGTGCTGTATTTTTTCCACTTAAAGGTCAACTGTTTGTCTTCCTTGGTCAAAGAGCGTGCAGGTTCAATGGTGACTTCGCTTGGATCTGGCGTTACTTCTTCGCCATCTTCATATGCAGTCAAAGTGAACATGCTTGGATCGACTTTTTCGCCTTCCAAAAAGTTAGTGCGGGAACTTAAATCAACATCGATCCCGACTCCATACCATTCGCCTTCGCCTTGCTCTCCGCCCGTTACCGCGCACGAGCCTAATAAGGCAAGCGAAAAAACAAACGCGAACGACTTCGTAAACAAATTCTTTTTCTTCATTTGTTTCCTTTTCCCCTCGCAATCCGTGTAAAAGCGAGGTTATTTTTCCTTTCTTATTGGCCAATTCCGCTACGTTATGTATGCAAGAAACACGCGCCAATACTATTTTGTTAGCGGTTACATTTTAGCGAATGGCGAAAAATGCTAAGAAAGTTGTCATAACCTGTGTCTCAAATAGCCTAACTTGCTTAATTAAAGAAACAAATAACGAGGCTAAACACGTGGTTTTCTAACTTAAAAGATACGTTCCCATCGTACTTTTTAACGATATATTCAATGGATTTCGTGCCAAATCCATGGTAACGGCTATCGTCTTTTGATTTAGGAAGCCCGTTTTCAAATTCGACATTTTTGCTGGAATAATTTTCCACTTTAATAGAGGTAATATCGCCTTTTTTAATGACTTTAATGAAAATAGAACGGCATTTCTCTTTTTCTACTTTTACCGCTTTTATGGCGTTATCAAGCGCGTTCTCAAATAGAGAATAGATATCGCTACTATCCATAAACGAAAGAAGTGATCCATCAATAATCGGAACGATGCGAATCTTGTTTTTCTGGCATACCAAAGTCTTCTCAGAAAGAACCATATCCAGTACAGGATTCTCCGTTTTAATCGCTGAATCATATATATCCACCGTTTTTCTTAAATCATTAAGTCGCTTAATTTGTTCATTCGTTGAACAAGTGTCCCTAATCGATTCGATCGCATGCTTTAAGTCATGGCATTTGATATTAATGAGCTCCATTGTTTCTTTGCTGCTTGCAAATTTTTCGTTTTGGAATTTAAGCGTTTGCTCTAGTAGTGATTTTTCATCACTTAGTTTTCGAGCGTGGAAGATGTTATATTGCACAGCGAGAATAAAGAAACAGGCGATAAGTGCATAAATCCTAATGGAAATGAAAGCGACTGCATCGCTATTTTGCTGTCCATACATCGAAAGGATATTCACGACAAGCACAGCGATAGAAGACATCAAAATCACAACCGTGTTGTTCAAATCAACCGTGTTATTCTTTTTGATGAGCTTAATGAAAATGAAAAAATAGGCGGAATAAGTTACTAGAAGCGTGATTCCTAATAAACCAATCTCTAACCCTTTGGATGGATTTTCAAAGAATCTCATGATTAATTGCCAAAGATTATCCGAGAAGTTTTGAATCGTATAAGCACTAAGCGCCAAAAATAGAAGCTGCTTGAATTTTAGCGAATAGGTAAGATAAAGCGGCACTAGGGATAAAGCGAAAATGAAAAGGAATATCGTTCGAAACCAACCAATTTTGATATCGATGTTCCAATAAATGATAATAATCGAAAAAGAGATGAACAAAGCGAAATATCCTAGTAGTCTTAATCCCCAATACGATTTCTTGCGCACGTAGGTGAACGTGATAATTTCAGCGATTAGTAAAGGTATGACGAAGCGATAAAGATAATAAAATACCGCCTGGTCTAAAATATAATTCTCGTACATTAGATTTCGTCTCCAATGTAACTCGTAAGACTATCTAAAAAGGCTTTCTTTTTCGAGCGAGATATTGGGAGTGTCTCATCGTCAACCTTCACCGTATTATCTTTAAGATTCACGTTGGAACAATATTTGAGATTCACAAGATACGAATTATCACATCGAACAAAATGGAACTGCTTTAAAATTTCTTCGTACTTTTTGATTTTGTCACGAATGGAAATAACTTCATTCGCGGTTTTGATTTTGAGAATATGACTAGAAACTTCGATATGGCGAATTTCATCAACATCGATTTTACGAATCATGCTTTTGTTAGAGATAACGATATAGTGCTTTTTCTCATTGCTGATGACGTGAACCGCTTTTTCCACCACAAAGGCAAAATCGTATTCAGAAATCGGTTTGACAATATAGCCAAACGCATCGAATTTATATCCTTTGACCGCGTATTGAGCGGAATGGGAAATGATAATTATCGGAACAAATTGATCAATCTTTCGTACCGCTTCAGAAACTTCTAGTCCATTAATTTGGGGCATTTCGATATCGATGATAATTAAGTCGAAATCCGCCTTGAAAGTTTCTAGAAAGTCTAAGCCATTATAAAAATCGCTAATGACAAATGAGTTCTTGTTCTTCTCACCGATTTGTTTCAAAAGTTTGTGACAAATCTCATGGTATTTTTTATCATCTTCAACAATCGCGACCTTAATCATAATGTCCCTTTATTATTTTTAATCATTATCTTTTCTAGTCGCTTTAGTCAAATATTAATGAAAAAATCAAACGAAAAGGAAAAGGATATTTGTTTCAAAATGTAGTTTTAAAAGGAACGCCACTAGTCTATGACTAAGGTGCAAAATCTGAACCTACTATTTAATTTAACGTTTTAACATCCTCCCTGGGGAGGGACGAGGCCATTATTGCAAAGCCTTGCGGCTAAGCTATAATGTTAGAGAGGTTAGGCTCTAACGACCTTTTGGGCCGTTAGAGTTTTTTTCATCTACTTTGAGTAGGTAGATGATGATGAGAATCATCACGATCGCCGTGAAATCCACGATCTAACCTCCTTTCTTTGTCCCTCTCCCCGGAGAAATGTTTGAGTTAGCATAAAACGCTCCCTCACTTATCTATAGTCATGTTTTTCCTATTTTTACCAAAAAATTTTTAAGTTTTATGTTTTTTCATTCTTACAAAGGAAAAACGGCATATTGAGGAAAATACAAAACAGATAAATTTTTGAGCATTCAAAAATAGCGTCTTAGTCTCTATAAAAAGAAACGAATGATTTCGTTACTAAGAAAATCATCCAAGGAAGGGAAATGGGTTTAAGAAACTTTCGCACCAAGCGGCAAAGCGAGCAATTTCGAAATCTTAAACATTTGTAATCCAATAGGGATTCCAATGATAGTGATACAGCACACTGACCCGATAAATAATGCAAGCAACGCGTTTTCCCAACCGAAGAAGATAAGCCAAAGGACATTAATAAGTGTCTTGACTCCACTATTGGTCCAAGAAACCGTTTTGCCAAATGGGCAAAAGACCAATTTTGCTAATTTAAAATACTGAAATCCGATTGGAATAAAAATAATCGTGATGCAGCATAAAAGCCCTTCGATAAATAGGGCGAGCGCGTACCACCAACCAATAAAAACGAGCCAAAGAATGTTTGCAACTGTTTTCATAATTGAACTCCTATGGCTCCATTATACACGAAAATGAGAAGCAGATTAAAATGCGCGCTTTAACGGAGAAACAGGAAAACTAGTTTCCTTAAAATCCCTGCATTTCCCTTTTAAAATCGCAAATTTAGTTAGTTTTCGTGATTAATCGTCATCGATATCCATATCTAGCGTATGGTCATTCTTTTTTCGAAGCAAAGAGCCATCAAGTAAGAACGATAGACCGACGCCAATTAAAGCAATTAAGGATAAAGCAAAGAAAGAAATATAGCGGTAGGAAGATAAATAAGGATAAGATAGCTGTAAAACTGCATTAATCAGTTGATACATACATGGAGCAATAAATACGGCTTTTCTTCTTAGCTTTGGGCCTAAATAGTGATGGAGGATCATAATGTTGCTCGTGGAATATAAGCCGTTAGACATGCCTTTCGCACTATGAATGACGATTACAAAAATGGCTAAAGATAATCCATCTTCTATCGAAGAACGATAGAAATAAGAAATCACGCCAAAGCCAATACATTCTAAGCAGAGTAGAGCAAAGGCAAGCGTTACAGAAAATCGCACCTTTTTGCCAAAACCAATTTTGGTATTAATGAAAATGAAAGCGAATTCCGCAATCGAAGAAACGGCGATGAATAAACCCCAGCTAAGAGGATTAAACGCGTTCAATAGAGGGCCACTACTCTCTAATGTCGTCCATAAATTACTAGACAAAGAGTCGCTTGCGTAAATTAAAGGAATCCACAGAGAAGCTAAGAGCAAATAAAAGCGGTAGCTCTTGTTCTTAAATAAATCCAAATAGCGCACTTTTTCATGACTATCGGAATGAAAAGTCGAAGGTGAGAACGGCTTAAACCAAAAAGTCAAAAAGAACAAAACCAATAGTAGCGGAGCCGCTAGTAAAAACGAAAACAAATAGCCTTTATAAGAAGTGAAGACGCTTTCCGCGAGAAATCCGCTTAATGGAGAAGCGATAATCGGCGCGAGGACGCCGAAAATGCAAACATGCCCATAACCCGTTTTCTCCGCAAAATTGATATCGGCAATATTTGAAGTTTGTAACGACAAAAACGACCAGTGTAATGCCATAAGCAAAGACGAGAAAAGAGTGAATAGAGCAAATAGTAGATAAAAATGGCTTTCGTTAGTAACTTCCCCGTTTTCCCCTAAACCAGTCGGAAGAAATAATCCTAAAAAGCCAAAACACAATATCGTAAGAAAAGAGCAGAGAGAAATAATCCTCAATAGCCTTAAATTTCGCTTTTGATGGCCAACCAAAAAAGAAGTAAGGAATATTCCGCCCGCCGCCCCTAAAGGAGGAAGAAAAAGGCTAAGTGAAGACATAAAAGGAGTCCAAGATAAGCTCCTTCTGCATTCATTCAAAAAGAGAGTTAAGAAGGAAAATACCATTCCTTCAAAAATAGAGACAACAATATAAAAAATTTGCGCTTTTGATGTTTCTTTGCAAGATTTTCTATCTAAAAACGGCGTCCTTTGAATCATTGCTATCAATCATAGGGGAACGCGTTTTATTAGAAAAGAAAAATCCTAGTTTTTAGGTTGCAGTTTCTTTCTTTTTTCTCTAAAAATCATTGCAAAGTGCCTACATAACCATTAATCGTCATAAAAGTTGAGCGTTTTCGCGCTCAACTTCGCTTTATTGATTCATTAGTCCTATTATGACTTCTTTTTTCGAGTCTTAGAGAGTAAAGAAACGATAAGCCATATTGTTACTGCTCCAGCTAGGAAATTAATCGTAACGACGAGGATATTTCTAGTAATGACCCAGTTAGGCGTAAGTAGGCTAACGGTTGCTTTAGTATTGGCCGCCAAACCGTTTACGCGATTCCCCTGCACTGCCGAATACATGATTCTATGAGCGGCCTCTCTCATAGCCCAAGCAATCGCGGATGCGTCTTTCTTAGCGAATTCAAGTGTGTCTTTATTAAGCCAATCGCCATCAGGAAGATCTTGTCCGCAAAGCAAAGACCCCGTCATGCTCATATAGCCTTCTTGATACCAATCCGTAATCGTAAATCCTTCTAGCCCTGCTTCCTCTCTAAGATAAGCCGTTAATAAATTATGGCTATGTCCTGACCAAACCGCCCCAACGCGAGAGAAACTTGTCATGACGTTTCTAGCCCCTCCTAAGCGAATCGCTAAATCGTAGGGCTTAAGATACAATTCGCGCAACGCTTGCTCATTAATCCAAGAACTATGAGAAATGCGGTTTGTTTCTTGCTCATTCAAAGCAAGATGTTTGGTATATACATTTAAGCCTTTTTTGTTGCACCCTTTGGATAAATATGCGGCGGTTAGTCCAGATAAAGCCGTATCTTCGCTTACACTTTCACAAGCTCTTCCATGTTTTGAATTGCGGTGAAGGTTTACGGTGAAAGCATATACGCCATTCGCGCCTGACCATAAGGCTTCTTCCCCCATGCTTTCTCCCGCTTTTTCCATGAGCTTATCGTTAAAAGTCGCAGCGACGATCGATGGGCAAGGATAAGCGACAGTGTATTCCGATTTATCTAAATCTTCGTATAAATTGGCGAAACCGTTTGTCCCTTGGCTATTGCGATATTTCCCAAATCCTTCTTGCATAATACCGTTTGGACCATTCGGGTCATAGGTTCCTGGATAAATAAAACCATTATTCGGGTTTTCGGCCGTAACCGTCCCTCTTAACCCACTTAAGACCATTTTGGCAGTCTGCTCAAAGGAAAGCTGATTAAGACATTTTTCCCATTTAGGATCGTTATACTCGATTAGTTCGCCAGTCTCTGGGTTTTGTCGCATATCCTGCCAATTGATGCCGTTTTTCTCATTGTATTTTGGATATTCACGATTGTCGTTTTTGACTTCGTCTAACTTATAAATTCGGTCATTGCCGTTTTCGTCTTTCTTTAAAATGGCTTGTCCCTTGTCGGTAGAATATTGCTCAGCGATTTTCTTGGACCATTTGATGGGACCATTGGCGTTTTCTATCTCTGGCAACGTGAAAGTACCATCCGCTTCCGTCTTAGGTAGAGTACCTAGCCAATTGCGTCGCGAGAAATATTGAATAGAAGAATTGGTTTGATCATTAAGGAACTTTAAATCAGCATAATCGAAAAGATTGCGGATTTGCGTAGTTTTCGCTTTATTCGTTAAGGAAGAGTAACGTTCTTTTGAAGCTTCTAAAATCGTTACTTTATGAGTTAAAGAGGGATTACCCACGTCTAAAGAAGAGTCACGATTCAATTTTCCTTTCGCTGCGAGGATGTTATTTATCGCCTCGTGACTTCCATTTCCAAGCGAAAAATAATAATCGCCTTTGTCTAAGTAATACGTTTTTGCGTTATAGGCGTCATAGGAAGCAAGTTCTCTACCTTCCACTTTAATTTCTACCGTTTCCTTTTCTAAAGGCTTAAGGTTTTTCGTTTTCGCGAAATTTAAGAGAATAACAGAAGGTATTTCCATATGATTAACGCGAGCGTAATCCGAATAAGGTTTCTGTAAATAGAGCTCTACAACCTCTTTCCCAGCCCTCTTGCCGTTATTGGTGACATCAACGGATAATGTGTATTCGTCCTTTTCTTTATCGTAATCACCTTTGAAATTGGAATAAGCAAAAGAGGTATAAGATAAACCATACCCAAACGGGTATTTCACAATAGAATGATAATCGTAATCCCCTGCGTTTCCTTGTCCCAATGTAGCATCCTCATAACGAGTTTCCGCATAACGATATCCTGCATACATTCCTTCTTGATAGAAAACGTAAGAGGGGGTGGAGGAATAATATTTATTCTTCTTTTCGTAACGGAAGCTTCCGTAATTTGGGGTAGATGGTTCGTAAGCGTTTTTTGTATACCAAGTATCGGGGAGTTTGCCAGATGGAGTGACATCCCCAGCAAGAATATCGCATATCGCGTGAACTCCGCTTGTTCCAGGCAAGCCAACCCATAAAACCGCATCGATCCCGTATTCTAATTTATCGATAAAATCAAGATCGATTTGGTTTGCGCTATTGATAAGCAGGATAATCTTATGAAATGTGCCTCTGTCTTTTTCTATTTTCATCCCCTTTAAGACGGATTTTTCATTATCATCAAGCTTAAGATAATCCGCCTTTAAATCCACCCCTTCCGTGCCGACACGGCTAAGTAAAAATATGCCAGCGTCTGCTTTTTCTTTTTTTGCCGCGTCAGGAATGGCATTCCAAGGCGCTTCTCCAATTGTTGCCACTTTTTGATTCCCCACAGAATTTTTTCTTCCATAGGTTTTTATGTTCCGATCGCTATTACTCTCATAAAAGCGATAAAGCGATTCATTAAGCACTAGTCCCGCTTCTTTTAGTCCTTTTGGAAAGCCAACGCATTTCTTATCTTCATAGTATTTGTTGATAATCGCTCCACCTCCGCCAGACAAAACGGGAATCGTTGAGGAAGCGCTAAATAAGCTGACTTTATCCCCTTTTCTTAAAGGAAGCGCGCCTTTTTCATTCTTTAGTAAAGTCGCTCCTTCGCTTTCAAGGGCATTACAAACGTTTAAAGAGCTCGCTTTGACTTCCGCGACGCTTTGATAAGAAGTAGGGAAAACGATGCTATCTTTGGAGAAGCTTGTTTTTTTCTCATAGCCACCGAAAACAACATTGGTAATTGTGCTTTCGTTTTTCATCGAGATAACCGCTAAGAAATTCGTAACGACCGCTAAAACGGCAAACACGTTAAATAGGATTTTCGGGGCTAACGCTACTCTCTTCTTTTTCATTATTTTTCACCTCCTTTTGATTTTTTGGTCATATTGAGCCAAATAGATGCATTCGCAAGTGCAAATAAGGCGAAGAAAATCACCCCAAAATCAAGGATTAACTTCATATTAGAGTCGGATAAATTAATCCCCATCCCTTTTAACGCAAGCGAAAATAAATAAGGATAAGAGGCGTAAATATGCATCATAAGAGCAAATAAGTTGCTTGCTGTAAGAAATATCGCCCCTATTTTCGGACTCCAAAAAGAGAAAACGAAGAATGAGGTCGATCCGACGATGAGTAAGGCCGTTGGCCAAATCGAATCATATTCTTTTCGCGGACAAAAAAAGTAAATAAGACCAGCCAAAAAGGAAAGAGAAGAGATAACGATAGCTAAGTAAAAGCGGTAATTTCTCTCCTTAAAATAAAGTTGCACCAACGAAATGGTTCTTTCTTTTACGTTCATTATTAGTTCCCTCCTAAGTTACTAACATTCTTTGATTCAAGTTGCATATTCTCGATAGCGTCATCTAATTTTGCTTCATATCTTCTTACGGCTACTTTTTCTTCTACGGAAATTGATAAGCCGAGCACAATCGGTAATAATATATTTACATTCTTAAACGAAAATAGCGTCAATGCATTAAAATTTTCACCAATGTCAGAAGGAAAAACAAACTTAAAGCTCTGCCGTTCGCCAGGTTTTAAGACCACACCATCTTGATAAGCTCCTTCTATTTTATCTAAACCGGTGTTCACTTGAGCGATATCAAAATTCAAAACTTGCTCTGAACGATTCTCTAAATTGATGAAAAAGATAAAGCCATTCACTTCGATTGGATCCCCTTCTCCTAATCTTGATTTAATGCGGCCTGAAGCTAGGGAATCCGTTGCCTTCAAAACGATTTCTCTACCTAATAATGCCCCATTACCATTTCTGATTGCGGATGGCTCATGACTAACTAAGGAAAGGTTTTCCATATAATCCACGACTTTTTCGTAGCCAGTGCAAGGAATCAAAGGGCGACCATTAGGAATATCGAAAGCACTGATTGCTAGGGGTCTAGGAGGCATAAGAAACGACTCGATGGAATAGAGCTTCAATGTTTTCTTATCATAGAATTGCTCGCTTAATAATAAAGTTGCTCTAGGAGGGAGCTTGTCGCCTTCTTTTAAGAAGAAGCGTTCAATACCAAGCGGAGAATGAACTTCTAGTTCATAAGTGGTTTCATCATAATTAATAGTTACGACTTTCTTGCTACTAGGGGCAGAATAAGGAATGTTTTCCTTTGCGATTGCAATACCTAACTTCCCGTTTTTAATTGGGTTAGTAAGCTCGATAAGCGAATAAATATCGTTAATCGGTTTAGTTACTTTCTTGTAATTTTGATATTCAAGAACGTTAGTGGCAAAGGGAATTTTATACGAGATGCTCTCGCCTTTTTTAAGATTGATTGTTTCCTTTCCGATCGAAGTAGCAATGCTTAAATCAAAACTAAATGGTTCAGGGGTTTGGTATGCTTTAAACGATATTTCCTCTTCCCCAAAATTCTCAAAATTATAGGTGAAGGTATATTCTTCGTCCTTTTTTAGCCCTTCTTTTGTGTTAGGTTCCCCTACCGCAGTGACGATTCTAGTGAAATTACCGATTTCACCCGTGATGGATAAAAGGTTGCCCGCTAGAAAATCCTCTTTGCTATTTCCATTAATATCGACTTCCGTGCTTTCTATTTTCGCTTCGAATTTGGCAGAAAGTTTCAAAGAAGGGCTTCTTTGAATGGTGTCTTTAATCTGCTTATTCCCAGGGTTAGCGCTTGAATAATCGATCCCATTCCCTCCACTAAATGTAGTGCCTGGATTTAAAACAGAATAATAAGGTGGCTCTTTATCGCTAATAATCAGTTCGATTTCCGTATCTTCTTTTGGCATGCGGAAGCGAAAGGTATCCACCACTTTCCCGCTAGAGAGGATTTTTACCCCACTCACGAAGCCATTGCCTTTGTATTTAAGCATCGGCAAATGGGAATTTTGTTTTAGCTTAATCTCTTTTTCATTATTCGAAAAATAGGCCGATTCGTTTTTTAAAATGAGACGATATTGTTTCGCATGTTCTAAACCAAAATGCGTAATCGCATCGAATATAGAAAGATCCTGTTTTAAAGAAAACTCATTCCCGCTTCCTTTATTCTTACTCCCTCTAATCTCTAAACATCCCGTCAAAAGAATGGCAAACAAGCAAGAAAATAGAGCAATTAGCCTAGTTTTAGCAAAAGATTTCGCGTTTTTCATAATCTTGACCCACTAAGAGAAATGGCCAAAAGAGTGAAAAACCTGTCTCTAATTCCTAAATAGCGATGTCTTAACGTCAACAAATAGCGAATCTCTTCATTCATCAAGGAACCTCCTTTTACCGTTGCTTACTAGGTGGATAGTAAGAGAACGGAGAATTTATACATTTTTGTTGCTTTGTATATATTTCTATTAAATGCAAAGAAGAGACAGCGTGTTAATTGCAATATTTTTGTATATTCATTGCATCTTTTTGATTGGAAGTTCATGCAATTTTTATCGCTAAAAGCTGAAAATATTAAATATTCTATTCGCGAAATTTAAGGAATTTTCATTCCATGAATAACGAAAAAAGACGCCCCTTACGAGACGTCAATTTTTTGTAATTAGAGATGACCTAATTAGTGAAGAATCTCAGCGACAGTTCCTGCGCCGACAGTCTTTCCGCCTTCACGGATGGAGAACTTGGTTCCCTTTTCGAGAGCGATTGGGTGAATGAGTTCAACGGTGAAGGTAACATGGTCGCCAGGCATAACCATATCGGTTCCGGCAGGAAGAGTGATCGAACCAGTGATATCGGTGGTACGGAAGAAGAATTGTGGACGATAGCCGTTTAAGAAAGCGGTGTGACGGCCACCCTCTTCTTTGGTGAGGATGTAAACGGTCGCGGTGAATTTATCGTGTGGGACGATGGATCCTGGCTTAGCAAGGACTTGGCCACGTTCGACTTGGTCATGGGTGATACCACGGAGAAGAACGCCGACGTTGTCTCCGCCTTCCGCGAAGTCAAGGGTCTTACGGAACATTTCTAGACCAGTGATAACAGTCTTTTGGGTTGGACGAATACCGACGATTTCGGCTTCATCATTGAGGTGAGCAACACCACGTTCAACTCTACCAGTGACGACAGTGCCACGGCCAGAGATGGTAAGAACGTCTTCGATAGGAAGAAGGAATGGCTTATCATCGTCACGGACTGGGTCTGGGACATAGGTATCTAACGCATTGAGTAACTCAAGGATTGGCTTGACGTTTGGATCATTGAGATCTTTGGCTTCGCCAGCGAGTTTCGCGCTGCCACGGACGATTGGGGTGTCATCGCCTGGGAATCCGTATTTGTTAAGAAGGTCACGGACATCCATTTCAACGATGTCGATGAGTTCTGGATCGTCGACCATATCGCATTTGTTAAGGAAGACGATGATGTAAGGAACGCCGACTTGACGAGCAAGAAGGACGTGCTCACGGGTTTGTGGCATAACGCCATCAGCGGCACTAACAACAAGGATTGCAGCGTCCATTTGGGCGGCGCCGGTAATCATGTTCTTGACGTAGTCAGCGTGCCCTGGGCAGTCGACGTGCGCATAGTGACGTTTCGCGGTTTCGTACTCTTCGTGAGCGGTATTGATTGTAATACCACGAGCTTTTTCTTCTGGGCTGCTATCGATTTGGGAATAAGCCATATCGACGGCGTTTCCATCTTTTCCACCGGTGGCTTTGCCAACCATAGAAAGGACGTGGGTGATAGCGGCGGTAAGTGTGGTCTTACCGTGGTCGACGTGACCGATGGTGCCAACGTTAAGATGGACACGATCACGGTTGAATTTTTCTTTTGCCATTGTGTTTTTTCCTCCAAAAATGGTTTTCTAACGACACGCTAGATAATATTAGAGCAACAAACTTCGTTTGACAATCATTTACGTAGTAAAGGAATAATTCCCTTACTACATAAAGAATGTACAAATTAACGAAGGTTCATCGCACTCTTCTTGACGATCTCGTCTTGGACGAAGCGTGGGCATTGTCCATAGTGATCGAAGGTCATCGTGAAGTTGCCTCTGCCCTGCGTGAGAGAGCGAAGGTCAGTAACGTAACCGAACATTTCAGCAAGTGGGACCTCGCAACTGACGACTTTCGCATTTCCGCGAACCGTTTCGTTAGTGAGAGTACCACGTCTACGGCTGATATCGCCGATAACGTCACCATAATATTGTTCTGGAACTGTGACATCCACTTTCATGATTGGTTCGAGGATGACAGGTCCGCACTTATTCGCAGCTTCTTTTAAAGCCATGGAAGCGGCAATCTTATAAGCGGCTTCCGAGCTATCGACTTCGTGATAGCTTCCATCAAATAAGGTGGCTTTGATATCGATGGCAGGGAAGCCAGCGATTAAGCCTCTATTGAGAGCATCCACCAAGCCTTGTTGCGTTGGTTTGATGAATTCCTTTGGAACGGCACCGCCGACAATCGCGTCGACGAATTCGAATCCTTTGCCTGGGTTTGGTTCGAAACGGATCCATACGTCACCATATTGACCGTGTCCGCCAGACTGTTTGATGTATCTACCTTCGGCTTCACCGGTCTTGGTGATGGTCTCACGGTAGTTAACTTGTGGAGCACCAACGTTAACATCAACGTTGAATTCACGTCTCATACGTTCGACAAGAACGTCGAGTTGAAGCTCACCAACACCACCAATGATGGTTTGGCCAGTTTCGTTATTGGTATGAACGCGGAAGGTTGGATCTTCTTCAGCGAGTTTTTGAAGAGCGATGGCCATCTTTTCGACGTCAGCTTTGGTCTTTGGTTCGACCGCTTCTTCTAGAACTGGCTCTGGGAATTCCATCTTTTCAAGAACGACTGGTTCGCTTGGATCAGTGAGAGTATCACCGGTGGTCGTATTCTTTAAGCCAATGACCGCGCCGATTTCACCAGCGTGAAGAACACTGACTTCTTGACGACGGTTACTATGCATAAGAACAAGACGCGCGATACGTTCTTGGGTGCCACGGCTAGAATTGTAGACGTAGCTTCCGCTCTTAAGTTCGCCTTGATAGACACGAACATAAGCAAGACGTCCAACGAATGGATCGGTTGCAATCTTGAAGGCTAAGCCAACGAATGGGGCGTCATCGGTGACGCGGCAAACGTATTCTTGTCCTTTGAGTTCACCCTTTTCTCCAGGAATGTCGAGAGGAGATGGGAGGTAGTCAATGACTGCGTCAAGAAGGAGTTGAACACCTTTATTCTTGAAAGCAGTTCCGCAGAAGACTGGGAAGAATTTACCACTGATGGTGGCTTTTCTCATGACGGCTTTGATTTCTTCAACGCTTGGTTCTTCTCCATCAAGAACTTTCATCATGAGGTCATCGTCGTAGTTAGCGAGTTTCTCAAGAAGTTGTTGATGATAGAAATTGGCTTTGTCTTTGAGCTCATCTGGGATTGGTTTCTCGGTTGGGGCATCATCTTTGTTGCCAGTGTAATACCAAGCAACCATTCTCACCAAATCGATTTCGCCAGTGAATTGTGATTCACGGCCGATTGGGTATTGAGCGGCAGCATAATCAACGCCAAGTCTTTCTTTGAGTGTGTCTAAGCACATCTCAAAATCAGCGCCAATCGCGTCCATTTTGTTGCAGAAGACAATTCTTGGAACGCCATATTTATCCGCTTGACGCCAAACGGTTTCCGTTTGTGGCTCGACACCGTTTTTGGAGTCAAGAACCGTAACGGCACCATCGAGAACGCGGAGAGAACGCTCAACTTCAACCGTGAAGTCAACGTGCCCTGGGGTGTCGATGATATTGATACGATGGCCTTTCCAGAAGCAAGTCGTTGCAGAACTTGTGATGGTGATACCACGTTCTTGCTCTTCTTCCATCCAGTCCATGACGGCGGTTCCTTCGTGAACTTCGCCGATTTTGTGTGTTCTACCAGTGTAATAAAGGATACGTTCACTCGTCGTGGTTTTCCCAGCGTCGATGTGAGCCATAATACCGATGTTGCGGGTATGAGGGAGATCGTAAGTTTCCGACTCTTGGATCATATTCTCGTCAGCCATAGTATTTCTCCTTTAATTACCAGCGATAATGAGCATAGGCTTTGTTAGCTTCTGCCATCTTGTGGACGTCTTCTTTCTTCTTCACGGAAGCACCACTGCCATTGGCGGCATCGATGATTTCGCCAGCAAGTTTTTCTTCCATGGTCTTCTCGTTGCGAAGACGGCTATAGGTAACGAGCCAACGAAGTCCGAGGGTTTGTTTTCTTTCTGGGGAAACTTCCACTGGAACTTGATAGTTAGCAGCGCCAATGCGGCGAACCTTGAGCTCGACTTCTGGCATGATGTTATTGATTGCGGTCGCAAAGACATCAATCGCTGGTTTTTGTGTTTTCTCTTCAATGATTTTGAAAGAGTGATAGATGATGGTTTGGGCGGTTCCGCGCTTACCATCATACATAACACGGTTAATAAGACGAGTAACGAGTTTGCTATTATAAATTGGATCAGGAAGCACATCGCGCTTCTCAATTTTTCCTTTACGTGACATTAGTTTTTCTCCTTATTACTCACTCTTAGCAGGTTTCTTGGTTCCATATAAGGAACGGCCTTGACGACGGGCTTCGATACCCGCACAGTCTAAGCATCCGCGAATGATATGGTAACGGACACCTGGAAGATCCTTAACACGACCACCGCGGATCATGACGGTGCTATGCTCTTGAAGGTTATGTCCTTCTCCGCCGATATACGCAGTGACTTCATAGCCATTGGATAAACGGACACGAGCATACTTACGAAGCGCAGAGTTTGGCTTCTTTGGGGTCATCGTGCCAACACGGGTGCAAACACCGCGCTTTTGAGCGCTCGCCTGGTTGGTCGATTTCTTAGTGAGGCTGTTATAGCGTCTACCAAGGGCTGGAGTTTTTGATTTCTTCGCAGCGGTATGGCGGCCTTCTCTCACCAATTGATTGATTGTAGGCATACTTTTTCTCCTAATTTTCTTTTCGCGCCGCTTCAAAAAGAAGCAAACGCGCGCAAGGAAGATATTACGCGGATAAAAAATAGTCGTCAATAAAGAATTTACCGAAACTTTTCGCTTTTTGATACACACGGTTATGTGGATTTCAAAAAAGGGGCATTTTCTTGTCACAGCAAAAAGTAGTAAATTTTATTTTCTTTTAAATGATTGGCTCCCCCGCAATTAATTATCAAGCTGCCCCTTCTCGTCTAACTCGGAAATCGAAACTCGTTCTTATGCCTTTTTCTTGAATTTGTGCTCTTTTCAAGAAAGAAGAGATAATAATTGCGAGAAAAAGTCCGATTGGCCTCTTGTGCACGAGCAAAAAATAAAGAGGGACGGCCTTGCTCTAAAAACATCCAATGCGTAAGATTTCACGCTCCACATTATTGAAATTGAAAGTAAAAGCAAAGGCGTCATCATTAGGCACATATAAAAAGCCTAAGGCCGAAACCCTAGGCTAAAGAGAAAATCAAGATGATTATTTGCTTTCTTGGAAGTCTTTTAGATTTGGCTTATTGCCGGTATCGGCTTTCCCCCAATCGAGAAGCATTTTGCTCTCCGCGGAGAAATCTACGCCACCGTTTTTCCCAGAAACTTTTACATAGTTATAAGCAGGAAGATAATTTGAAACAACATAGGTGATTTCCTTATTATAAGAGTACTGTTTGTTTGCGGAAACAGCCCCCTTGGTTGTCATTTTCAAATCGCCATCGTTTTTGCTATAGAACTTGCTTTCGAAATTCGTGCTATTTCCATTATTACTATAATTAAAAGCATCGGAAGAAGTTGCCATAAGTTCTATGGAAGAGACAAACTCTTGCATTTCTTCTTCAACCGTCTCGCTATTAATCATGGCTTTTTTAAGCATTTCGTCATATTTTTTGCTGGCTTCTTCGCTTGCCAATTTGGTATAGGTTTTATTAGTGCCATCACTCGTTGCAGCAATAAAGGAATCTCCTTCTTTATAGGCCCACGTCTCGATTTTTTTGGTGTCTTTCTCCGTTTCGCTAGCGTAATCGCCGCTAAACGAAGCATAAAGATAGCTATTATCAAAATCCGCGATGGCTTTTATTTCTCCATTCGCGGTGGTGGCCACCCCACTTTTGATCACATCCCCACTCGCGGACGAGGAGAGAGTAAGGGTGACTTTGGACGGGATTTTCCACCCATCGGATTTGGTTTTCTCTTCGATCGCTTTTGCTTTTTGACTTGCTTCATCAGCTTTAATTTCCTTAAAGTCAGTCCCAGGCTCGCCGCAAGAGCAAAGTAAGCATGTTGCAGGTAATATCAGGAGTAATTTCGATTTTTTCATTCTCAAGTCTCTTTTTAACAAAATTATTATGCATCAAAAAATAGAAGAAGTATCCATGCGCTATCTAAACAATTCCCAAAAGAACCACTGCTAAATCTTTAGGAACATAACCAAAAAATGGAATTTTAATAAGATTAGTCCACCAAACCCTACTTTGATTTTTCGTGAATTGATTAAGCATGCAATAAAGAGGTGATTTCGCCTGAAGGATAAATAAAATCATAAAGAAATAGTTAGGTTGGGCCATTTCTTAATAAAAATCCGCGTCTTCAAGGCGCGGTTTTTCGATCTGGCCTATAAGGCCGAT
>ERZ808270.421-NODE-421-length-24843-cov-6.318501_pt1 | contig 24843 bp, 19 predicted proteins | sample MGYA00521082_ERZ808270 | MGnify/ENA primary metagenome ERZ808270 (study PRJEB31516, sample SAMN03275594) | gut metagenome | biome: mammalia-associated habitat; material: feces | host: Papio cynocephalus | place: Kenya | collected 2012-07-27 ... | reverse complement strand
AGACTACTTGTTTCGTTAAAAACGAGAACGATTGGACTCGACAAACTTACCTGTTCACCTGTTAACTTGTCAACCTGTTAACAAATTCCGCCAACGCGTAAGATATGTAACTGAAGTTTGGAATTTAGGATGATTCAGCCCGCCCATTCTAAATCGGAAACTTGAAATAGTGTATAAATCGAGTAGGGGATAGTTTGTGTACTAGATCAAAGCAGCAGGTTTTGTTTTGATTGACAAAATGTGAAGTATGGAACACGTGAAGCTTAAAAAGTATTGAGAAGTGCTTTTTATGAATGAATGTGCTAACAGATACGAATTTTATCCCCATATTTGCATGTGAAATAAATATCTGCGCGACTATTGAAGCAAATTGCACTCACGCGCACATTATCTTCACACATAGTGTAATCAGTAGTATGCAGAGCTCTATGCCTTTGTAAGAATATGGTTAATGAGCGATGCAATACTGGTTGGCAAGGATAAACAGGAAAAACGAACGATTATGAAACGAATACTCTTATTACTCTGCTTCATCGCGAGTACTTTTGCAGCGAAGGCTATTGATTATGCAGAGGCAAGGCAGCAAGCATGGTTTCTTACCGATAAGATGGCCTATGAACTCAATTTGACTCCTGAACAGTATGATCGTGCTTACGAAATAAACCTCGATTATCTCATGAGCTTGCGTACGCCAAGCGATTGCTCAGGCTACTATTGGCAATATCGCAATACCGACTTTCGATATATTCTCTTTGATTGGCAGTACAACTTATATTGTACGCTTGACTATTTCTTCCGTCCCGTACGATGGAGTCATGCTACGTGGTATTATCCTGTGTTTGATCGCTATCGTCATGGATATTATTACTTTGCTCGTCCGAGAATCTATGTGACCTATCAAGGTGGAATCTGGAGTCATAGAGGCAGAAATACTCCGAGCCCTTATATAGGCAGACGTCCAGAGCCAGGAACGGGTATGCGCAATCATTATCAGAACAATATAGGCGGGCCATCGTATGGACGTCCTCCTCAGCCGCGTCCGGGTGATCGTCCGGGAAGGCCAGAGGGTGATCGTCCGGGAAGGCCCAATGATAACCGCCCTGATCGTCCCAATGGCAATCGTCCAGGTGAAGGCAATCGTCCAGGAAATGCAGACCGTCCGAACAGACCCAATGATAATCGCCCTGGTAATGGCGGCAGTCGTCCTGGTGGCAATCGCAATGATGGTAATCGTCCGAATAATGGCCGTCCGAATAATGGCTATCGCGATGCCTATACCAACTATCGTCAGACGGGTAATAGCGGATCTACTTATAATAGTGGTAGCCGTCCTTCGGGTAATGCTGGCGGCAGAGGCAATACGACTGGTGTCGGAGGTCAGCGTCAGCAAAGAACTACGCAAGGTACTAATTCTTCCGCTCAAGGTAGTAGGGGAGGCAATCGTAGCTTTGGTGGCAGATAGGATCTGTAAGTGCAGCCGGGTAGTAGTAGATAGATGTTTACTGCTATCCGACTGTTTCTTTACTTGTCAACTTGTTTACCCGTTAACCAATAATTTCGTCAACGGGTTAAGTTTGGAATTTAATATAAGAGAAGCAATCAGCTCCACGGAACTATAGGAACAAACACAACAAGGGCTGCAAACGACATTGTCACGCTTGCAGCCCTCGCTTTTTTTACGAATTACAGTTATTCTGGATCTTCACAGATCTCTCCGCTGAAACCTATTTCGTCATAGAGAGATCCTCTTTTGTCGCGGTCTTCTGAAGCAGAAGAAGTAGGAGATGCAGCCAAGATGCTTGCAGGCTGCATTTGGTAGACCACCGCCTCTGGTTTTTGATAAATCTTCTTCTTCATATTATTTCACGTATTTCTTACCATTCATTATATATATGCCTTGAGTAGGAACTTTGTTCAGTTTGCGACCTTGGAGGTCGTAGAGGCCATCTGTGCTGCTTGAGATCTTTTCTGTGTTTACAAAGATTTCGCCAATGCTAGTGATGTTGCCGCTGACAATCTCGCGGATTGTGATAGACTTCTGTTGTGCGTTCAGCGATTCACCGCTGTTTGCATTGCGATTGGTGGCAGAAAGATACCAACGCTGTGGTTTCAGAGTTGTTTGTTCGCCTGCCATGTGCAGTGCTCCTCTGTTCATCACAAAATCCTTACTTTCATCAAATCCCGTCTTGCCTTCAAACGTTCCGGTAAACTCATAGTAACGACTGACGCTTGAACAGTTGATGCTCTTCTTTTCTGCAGGATAGAACGCTACGTTGGAGAAGGTGAAAGTCTCCGCCTTAGCCTCACTTGGCTCTTCCTTCATTCTGATAAGGCAAGGAGTGAGCGCCGGGATGCTTGTGTTCACTGTTGCTCTCTTCACCTCAAGCACCACATTGTACGTTCCGTCCGTTTGTTCATATTCATGGAAGTTGTTGATGAGTGCCAACTCATATCCTTCAGGAAGGTCATTACTATTAAATTCGAATGGCACATACATGGTTTGCCATTTATCGTTGCTGAATGTACGATTGTAGATGCAGGATGATGCTGTAAACTTAGCCTCGCTATCGTAGATCGTAGCATCGTCGATCGTCATGTTCTCGACAGTAAATGCTGATCCATCCTCATTGAGAGTTGCTTCAATTTTGCCAGTCTTATCTACTGCATACTTGTGCTCTGGGCAGTTCTCGTTGCGACAACCCACATGATAGATATGCTGGTCGGCATCCAACGTTGGAGTGGCCAAAACTTCTCTGTGTATCTGTTTCCCTTCATCAGCAATGTTGGCGTATGATGAAGACTTCCCATCGCAGTAAGAGTATGTTCCCTGATACACCGTATTTCCCTCAGCCTTTTTCAGAACAGGATTTTCGTCAACGCCCAATTTCTGATACCATAAAAGCGTGCCTTCTGATTTGCCTCCATTGAGTTGGAAGGTCACCTCACCACTTGCAAGTTGCTCTGTAGTGAATGGCTTTACAATGCCTTCAGAATAGGATAGAGTACCCTCACCAACAGGTTGGGTAATCGTAGCTTTGCTATTGTATGCCAAGATACCGGTAGCTTGGCAGTAATTAGGAATATATCCAACAAAGAGACCAATAAAGTTGTTGTCAATAGCTACTACATTACCTGCGGCAAGCACATTGCTTATAGTACATTGATATGCATAACCTATTATATTCCCTATACTCATTTGTCCCTTAACATAGCCATAGTTGGCGCTATTCTGAATAGTATTAAACATAGCATACCCTGCTATGCCACCAGCCATATCCTCTATGCATGATATCGATCCATAGTTTGCGCATGAGCTAATGGAAAAAGATTCAGTAGTATTGTCGTTTTCTATTGACCCGACAATACCTCCGACTCTACTTTCTCCTTTCACTGTGGCATGGTTCTCGCAATCGCTGATGTTATAACCTCCGTGCATATATCCTATGATACCTCCAGTAAACCGTGTTCCCTTTACAGAGCAGTTGTCTAATGTTTTGATTCCTTGGATAGTGCATTCAGCAAGTCCTGCCAATATTCCTGTATTATCATTACCAATGACCTTCGCATTGTCGAACGTAATATTCTTGATACTTCCGCTGAAAGCATAATTGAAGAAACCAGTATTACTAGAGTTTGAATTGATAAAGAGATTTTTGATGGTTTTCCCATTTCCATCGAATGTGCCCATATAATTGCCGGCAGTACTGCCGATAGGCTCCCAGCTTAACTCTGCTACATGATTATCATCATCTGCCGGATGGCACACGCTGCTCATGTCAATTACTTGTACATCATCAGCAATTTTTGCACAAGTACTGGTACAACCAGCGTTTACATAATCACGGAACCAAGCAAGATGCTCTGCAGTTTTCATTATGTAAGGTTCGTCCTCAGTTCCTTTGCCAACCAAGTCTTCTGGTTGTTTCTTCTGTTTCACAATGAGTTTTATTTCATCATTAATGGCTTTACCAGAAGATTCTCTTACACCAATATAATATATGGCGTCTTTCGTTACCTTGTAGGCAAATTTAAAGTCCAGGCCATTACCATCGTCTTTTAAGATCAAGGGGTTTCTATCTGTGGGATTCACATACAACGAGCCATAAGTGTCCTCATTGCTTTCAGCCATCACCTCTAATATTCCATCGTCTGTAGCTTTATATTTATAAAGACAATAACTGCTGACTTCATGATAATTATCACCAGCTGCCGCTTCTACCGTTATCGTATTTTCGCCTAATTCAACGAAAGGAATTTGTCGCTGGCAATTCTTGCACACATCGTTCTCATCATAGTTGTGTCCTGTTGCTGGAACTTTAATATTTGCCACGTTAGCAATCTCTGTCGCAGCATCTTTATCACTGAAAAGTTTGTTACATACACCACACTGCCAATATTCTCTACTACCAGCGTTTGTGCATGTAGCAGCAACTCCCTCATGATGATTGAGTTGGTGAGGTGCAAGAGTAAAGTCGCTTACGACCTCTACAATACGTTCACACAACGAGCATTTATGCGTTGTATAAGCAGGTTGGGTGCATGTTGCGGCAATGGTACTTATTGTTTCGCCAAGGGCCGATGAGCCATCAGAGTTTAGGTGAGAGCATGTCTGTAGTTTGAGCTCAAACTCGCCTATCTGTAAGGTATAGGACGAATGGTGTGCGCTGATCTCCCATTTAAAATATTGGTAGGATGCAGTGCTCGTGCAGGTAAAGTCGTACGACGTATAGTTTTTATCCTGAAGCGTTTGGTCATCCGTCACCTCATGAATGAGTGTCCATGATCCATCCTTTCCCTCATTGTTACCATAAAGTTTCCATGACTTAGGGTTGCGACCATTTTCTCTCTCGTTGTCATTACCTGTGGTGATCGTATAGCCTAAAGGCACTCCTGCCTTACTTGCTTTGAAGATGACATAGGCGGGATCTGACGTAGGAAAACGGCAACACCATTTAGAGAAGTTTCCTTCTGTCTTTTTACCATCAACGAGGTTGGCGTACGTTTCATTATCATAACCTAATGGGTTCCCATCTAAGGCTTCAAGCGTTACGGACGGGTCGTAATCAGTTTGTGCCCATGTCCCGATAGGAACGAGCGAAGCTATCACGAGCAATAGCATCGCGACAAGCCGAATTTGTTTGATTCTGTTCATCTGTTCAAGTGTTTATTTCGGTTTGAAAATCTTTCCTTGTTTGCAAGCAGTGTTGACGCGAAGTGCGTCAGCCACGGATTTATTGAATATTGTAGAATGGAACTCTCAATATCCTACAGTGTATTACAATCGGACGCTAATTATATTACACGTGTCGTTCACGCTACAAAGGTATGGTCTTAAACTGACGTTGCTTGTCTGATTGTTATCACTTGTTGTCCGATTCCCTATACATATGTGTCCGATTTCCTATGAATCGGACATATATTGAAGCAAAAAAGCTATAGGTTACGCGTTGGCGGAATTTGTAAACGGGTAAACAAGTTGACAAGTTAACAGGTAAGTTTGTCGACTCCAATCGTTCTCGTTTTTAACGAAACAAGTAGTCTAAGACATATTTACTTGTCAACTTGTTTACCAGTTAACCAAGAATTCCGCCAACGCGTTTTTAATATTCTTTGTTTATTCCGCTGATAGAAGTCACTTTTGTAAAGTAAAGTAAGAATAAAAGCTGTGTCGTGTGCCAAAGAAAAGAAAATCTTTGATATTCGTTTTGCAGTGCGGTCGGTTTACACTATCTTTGCAGTCAAAAACAGAAGGCGCATCATGAAACTAATATTAATGAGTACTCCATATTTCTTTGTGGAGGAGCATCAGATTCTGAATGCCCTTTTTGACGAGGGTCTGGAGGTATTGCATTTGCGTAAGCCCCATACAGAGCCTGTCTATTCTGAAAGATTGCTTACGCTCATACCTGAGATATATAGGAAACGGATTGTGGTGCACGACTATTTCTACCTAAAGGATGAATACAATCTGAAAGGAATTCATCTCAACCACCGTAATCCAGAATTGCCCCCGAAATATAAAGGACATATTTCTTGCTCATGTCATACGGCAGAAGAAGTAAAAGCCCACAAGAAAGCGTGCAACTACGTGTTTCTTTCTCCGATATTCAATAGCATTTCAAAAGAAGGATATAGTTCACACTTCGAATTATCAGAGTTGCGAGAGTTGGCGCGTCAAAAGGTGATAGATCGAAAGGTAATGGCCTTGGGCGGTGTGCAACTTGACAATATAAAGATGGTAAAAGACCTTGGTTTTGGAGGCGCAGTAATATTGGGCGATATATGGAATCGCTTTAGCATCCATTCCACTCAAGACTTTAAAGAACTCATACTGCATTTCCGAAAACTGCGTAAGGAGGCAGAGTGAGCAACGCAAAGATAAGCTGAAACATCAAGCGTTGAAGTGCTCATGGCTCCACACATATTATAATAGTAGACACCTTTAATAACATTTCATATACAACACAATGAATAACAATTCTTTTATGGTCTTTTCGGGCACAGCTTCCCGATATTTGGCTGAAAAGATTTGTGAGGAACTTAACTGCCCGTTAGGCGACCTCACGGTGACAAAGTTCGCTGACGGCGAATTCGAGGTATGTTACGAAGAGAGCATCCGTGGCCGCGATGTGTTCTTGGTACAGAGCACTTTCCCCAGCTCAGACAATCTTATGGAACTCCTCCTTATGATCGACGCTGCTAAGCGTGCTTCAGCTCGAAGCATTTGCGCAGTGGTTCCTTATTTTGGTTGGGCACGCCAGGATCGTAAGAGCAAGCCTCGTGTGAGCATTGGCGCTAAACTCGTTGCCGACTTGCTCAGCGTGGCAGGTATTGATCGCTTGATGACAATGGACTTGCATGCCGATCAGGAGCAGGGCTTCTTCAATGTTCCCGTAGATCACCTCTATGCTTCAACCGTGATGTTGCCCTACATCAAGAGCCTTAATCTTAAGAATCTTTGCATTGCTTCGCCCGATGTGGGTGGTTCTAAGCGTGCTGCTTCTTATGCAAAGTATCTCGATTGCCCCATGGTGCTCTGCAATAAGAGCCGTAAGAAAGCAAACGAAGTGGCTGATATGCAAATCATCGGCGATGTACAGGGCATGGACGTTGTACTCGTTGACGATATCGTAGATACAGCTGGTACGATCACTAAGGCCGCTGATCTGATTATGTCGCGTGGAGCTAATAGCGTGCGTGCTATTGCCAGCCACTGCATTATGTCAGGTCCTGCTGATGAACGCGTACAGGCTTCAGCCTTGAAGGAAATGGTATTTACAGACAGCATCCCTTATCGTGGTACATGCGAGAAGGTGAAGGAACTCACCGTAAGCGGTATGTTGGCAGAAACCATTCGTCGTGTGATGGAGAATGAAAGCATTTCTTCTCAATACCTTATCTAATAAGAACAATTCTTAGATTTTCATTTTATAGAGCCCCGTGATTCTTACATGAATGGTGTGGAATCACGGGGCTTGTTGTGCATATAAAAGACTGAGTGCTAAATGCTATTTTCATGCTAAATACTGCACAAATACAAAGAAGTAAGGCAAATATATTAGGAAAAGAAGTGCTTAAAACGCATTTTTGTATGCATGATATGGTTGTATGGCACGCGTTTTGTAGGAGAAAAGGATAAAAATATAAAACAAAAAACATACAATCATGCAAAAAGGTAATATTGGTATAACTACGGAAAACATCTTTCCGGTAATCAAGAAGTTCCTCTATAGTGATCACGAGATATTCTTGCGCGAAATAGTAAGCAACGCAGTCGATGCAACACAAAAGCTCAAGACACTCGCTATGAAGGGTGACTTTAAGGGTGAACTCGGCGACTTGACCGTGCGCGTAAGCGTGGATAAAGATGCCAAGACGCTGACCATAAGCGATCGTGGTATCGGTATGACAGCCGAGGAAATCGACAAATATATCAATCAAATTGCGTTCTCTGGTGCAAACGACTTCCTAGAGAAGTATAAAGACGATGCTTCGGCTATTATCGGCCACTTTGGTCTGGGATTCTATTCCTCATTCATGGTAGCTGATAGAGTAGACATCATCACTCGTAGCTATCAAGATGGCGCAAAAGGCGTAAAATGGACTTGCGATGGTTCGCCTGCCTTTGAGATTGATGATTGCGAAAAGGCCGATCGTGGTACGGATATCGTACTCCACATATCAGATGATTGTGTAGAATTCCTCGAAAAGAATAAGATACAGGAACTGCTCACCAAGTACTGTCGTTTCCTCCCTGTGCCTATTGCTTTTGGAAAGCAGACTGAATGGAAAGATGGCAAAGAGGTAGAAACGGAAAAGGACAACATTGTAAACGACACCACTCCGCTTTGGACTAAGACTCCCTCTACACTGAAAGATGAGGATTACAAGAAGTTCTATCGTGAACTCTACCCGATGGCAGATGAACCCTTGTTCTGGATTCACTTGAACGTGGACTATCCGTTCAACCTCACCGGTGTGCTATACTTCCCGCGCATTAAGAGCAATCTTGATGTTCATCGCAATAAGATACAACTCTATTGCAACCAAGTGTTTGTGACAGATCAGGTAGAAAACATTGTTCCCGACTTCCTCACATTGCTTCATGGTGTAATCGATTCTCCAGATATTCCCCTGAACGTGAGTCGTAGTTATCTGCAGAGCGACTCCAACGTGAAGAAGATATCTTCTTACATCACCAAGAAAGTGAGCGACCGCTTGCAGTCTATCTTCAAGACTGACAGAAAAGACTTTGAGCAGAAATGGGACGACTTGAAGCTCTTTATCCATTATGGCATGCTTTCTGAACCTGACTTCTACGACAAAGCAAAGACTTACGCGCTCTTTAAAGACGTAGATGGCAAATTTTTTACTTACGATGAGTATCGTGATTTGATCAAGGACGCTCAGACTGACAAAGATGGCAACCTAATCTACCTCTATGCCACGAATAAGGAAGAGCAGTATGCTTATATCGAAACGGCAAAGAGCAAGGGTTACAGCGTATTGCTGCTTGACGGACAGCTCGATACCGCTATGGTGAGCATGCTCGAACAGAAGTTTGAGAAGAGTCGCTTTAGTCGTGTAGATGGCGACGTGATAGACCGTATTATCCGCAAGGAAGACGAGAAGAAAGAGCAGCTTGCTGCTGAAGACGTGGCTGCGCTTGATGGAGCTTTCACAGCCATCCTTCCGCAGGTGGACAAGGCACAATTCCACGTAGAAGCTGTTGCCATGGGTGAACAAGCCGCACCGGTAGTGATCACGCAGAGCGAGTATATGCGTCGTATGAAGGATGCAAGTCGCTATCAGCAGGGCATGTCTTTCTATGGTGAAATGCCTGATATGTACAATGTCGTGCTCAACTCCGATCACCGCTTGGTAAAGGGCATTCTCGATGATATGAAGGTTTCTGTCAAAGATCAGATCGCTCCTATCGAAAACGAACTGAAGGGCATGCGTGCTCGTCATGCAGCTCTTGAAAGTGAGCAGAAGGACAAGAAGCCTGAAGACTTGACCGATGCTGAGAAGGACGACATGAAGAAATGTAATGACGACATTGCTAACTTGGAGAATAAGCGCAAGGAAGTTTGGGCCAACTATGGTAAGGGCAACAAGATTGCTTCACAACTCGTCGACTTGGCTTTGCTTCAGAACGGTCTCCTCCGTGGTGAGGCACTCAATAAGTTTGTGAATCGTTCTGTAGAACTCATCAAATAAGGTATGAGCCTTTTCGCTTCAATCAGATTATAATTATAAACTCTCATGGGGCAGATTCTTATGCCGAGCTCTTACTAAAAGGATGTAAGCACGGCATAGGCAATCTGCCCTCTTTTTTTAGAATAAAAACGATGCATACTCTCTTGTTGTCATTGTGCTTGCCATTATTGGCATGCTCGTGTGGACATTCCGCGAGGCAGACTTCCCTCACGCAGACTCAAGTTCACGAACAGACCATTGCAGCGCACTCTGCGCAAGCTCCCAACCGCGATGTGGCTTTCCTCCGCGATTCGGTAATTTATACGAAAGCCGACTCATCTAAAGTGGTGTCACTCTTAAAAGAAACGCCGCAGGGTAGTGATGTGATATTTTATGCCCGACGCTTCATAGGCATTCCTTATGTGGCTTCTACGTTGGAAGTAGCAGATCCCGAGCGCTTGGTGGTCAACCTTCGCCAACTTGATTGCACCACACTTGTAGAAACTGTCCTTGCACTTACTATGACAAAACGGCAGTGTGCGACAGATTTCTCCACTTACTGCCGCAACTTGATGCTTCTGCGCTATCGCAACGGACAGATGAACGGCTATCTCTCACGGTTGCACTACTTCACTTGGTGGATGCATGATAATATAGACATGGGGCTCGTACGTGAAGTGAGCGATACGAAGCATTTTACATCCCCCATGATTGTGAACAACTATTACATGTCGGCTCACCCCGCGAGCTATAAATTCCTTAAAGCTCATCCCGAGTGGGCAGACAGCATTGCCCAGATGGAGAAAGAACATGCGGGGCGCGATGGCTACTATTTGACGGAGGCACAGACGAAGTTGGGACGAAGCGCCCTTTCAGTCATTCAGGATGGCGATATCGTAGCAATCGTTACGAAAAAGTTAGGCATTGATTATTCTCACTTAGGATTTGCTGTATGGGGAAAAGATGGCAAGCTGCATTTGCTCAATGCCTCTTCCATCCATCACAAAGTCGTGGAGGAGCCTAAAACGCTCTTTCAATATCTGAAGGAACATCCATCGTCCATAGGAATTCGGCTACTCCGCCTTTGCAATTAAATTTAGGTTCCCCAGTCTCTAAAACAACAGAAGAAGTGTCGGCAATAATCTCCGTTTTGCGAGATATTGCCGACACTTCCATTTTTAGCTTACAACCACAAGATAAAGGTTTTTAGTCAGACTATGCCGATATTGTCACAAGCGAACGGATTACGATTGGTCACCACAATCCATGGTTTTTGCAGAAGTGCATACAAAAATCCGCCGCACTTATCACCCATTGGTGCGTGCAGCGGACAGATCAACCAAAATAACATTCAATAGTTTAGTCTTGTCTAATAATGGTTGGTTGGTAAATGTAAGCTTTGAAATAATCGTTACGAACGAAAACGTAATGTGGATTATTCAGCTTTATATGCTTCTTCGTGAACTCCAGCAACGGCGCGGCCACTGGGGTCGTTCAGATTCTTGAATGATTCGTCCCATGCAAGGGCTTCAGCTGTAGAGCATGCTACGCTTGGTACACTCGGTACGCTGCGAGCAGCGCTTTCGCTAGGGAAGTATTCTTCAAATATGGAACGATAGTAGTATTCCTCCTTATTCATAGGTGTGTTGATAGGGAAGCGTTCTGCTGCATGAGCCATCTCTTCGTCGGACACTGCCTTTGAAGTGATTTCCTTCAACGTATCAATCCATGAATAGCCCACACCATCGGAGAATTGCTCCTTCTGTCGCCATGCCACGCTTTCGGGCAGCATATCGGCAAAGGCTTCACGTACAATCTTCTTTTCGATGGTCTTGCCCGGACACATCTTGGCTTGTGGATTCAAGCGCATTGCTACATCGAGAAATTCCTTGTCAAGGAAAGGCACACGTCCTTCTACGCCCCATGCTGATAGGCTCTTGTTTGCACGCAGGCAGTCGTAAAGGTAAAGTTTGGAGAGTTTGCGTACAGTCTCCTCATGGAAAGCCTTTGCGTTGGGCGCTTTGTGGAAATAGAGATAGCCGCCAAATACTTCGTCGGCTCCCTCGCCCGAAAGTACCATCTTGATACCCATCGACTTGATGACACGTGCCAACAGGTACATTGGAGTGGAGGCTCTCACGGTGGTGACGTCGTAGGTCTCGATGAAGTAGATCACGTCGCGTACGGCGTCCAATCCTTCCTGAATCGTATAATTTATCTCGTGGTGAACGGTTCCAATGAAATCGGCCACCTCTTTGGCTTTAGCTAAGTCGGGAGCGCCCTTCAGTCCTACAGCAAAGGAGTGAAGCTGAGGCCACCAAGCATCTTGGGTACTATTGCTTTCAATGCGTCGAGCCGCATATTTCTTAGCAATAGCCGAGATAACCGAACTGTCCAATCCGCCCGATAGCAATACACCATAAGGCACATCGCTCATCAGTTGGCGCTTAACGGCTGCTTCCAAGGCGTCGTGAACATCCTTCACGGAAGCCCCATTGTCTTTTACATTATCGTAGTTCTCCCAATCGCGCTTGTACCATTTCTTCATTTTCCCCTCAGAGCCTAAGTAATAATGTCCAGGGAGAAACGGTTCGTATTCATCGCAGAAGCCTTCAAGTGCTTTAAGCTCCGATGCGCAATATACTTTGCCGTCTTTGTCGTGACCGATGTAAAGAGGAATCACACCGATTGGGTCGCGAGCAATAAGAAAATCATCTTTCTCTTCATCGTAAAGAGCGAAAGCGAAGATGCCATTTAGGTCTTCAAGGAAGTTGATGCCTTTCTCACGATAGAGAGCAAGTACCACTTCGCAGTCAGAACCAGTCTGAAAGTCATACTTATCAGCATACTTCTTTCTGATGTCTTGATGATTATATATTTCACCATTGACGGCAAGTACTTGCTTGTGGTCTGGCGAGAATAAAGGCTGCTTGCCGCTCTGAGGATCTACGATGGAAAGGCGTTCGTGGCAAAGGATAGCACTCTTACCACAATAGATGCCACTCCAATCTGGTCCGCGATGGCGTATTTTCTTGCTCATTTCGAGCGCTTTCTTCCTTAACTCTGGCGTTTGCTGCTTAATGTTGAAAATAGATACAATGCCGCACATGGTAGTAAGTCTCTTTTAGTGTTGTGTTATTGACAAATAAGATTAAATGTCATTGTTTTGCTATCACGATGCAAAGATAATAAGTATTTTCGTAACAGTATGCCTTTTGATAGATTATTTTTATATCAACTTACTTTTTGTCAATTATTGATGCTGGATGATAGCATTATGTATAGAGTCAACCTTATGTAGCAAGTGTTATTCTTCGCTTTTATATTCAGCGTTTCTCAGTTCATCGGGTGAGAGTATCTTTTGCTGTTTAGAGAAGCGGTTTTTCTTGTGTGGATTATCACGACCATCACGTCCTCCGCCTGTAGCCCCGTTTCTTACGGAAAGCGCTTCGTCGGAGAGTGAGCCTGCTCCAGCACCTATATTGTGAACATTTCCGCCATAGGCGCGCCATCGTTCCATTATGCTTTGCACATATCCATAAGTTTCGCTACCAATCATGTAACCATATTTTACTACGGGGTCTCTGTAGTATTGTGCATTGCTCAGATTGCGCACAAACTGTCCTACGTATTCCCACTTGTTAGCGTCATAGCCGTGCTTTCTTGCAAGAGCTTGCGCATCGCGTATGTGCCCGATACCTCCGTTGTATGAAGCGAGTACAAATTTCACGCGTTCTTCGGCATCGGCTATGTTAGAGAATTGCGATTGTAAGTGTCGAATCACTTTGGAAGCTGTAGCAATATTGTCTGTTGGAGAGAATAATCTGTCTTTACTTAGTCCAAACTGTGCTGCTGTGGAGGGCATAAGTTGCATAAGTCCAGCGGCTCCTGCCCATGAAGTAGCGTTGGGATCAAAGCCAGACTCTTGGTAGCATTGAGCTGCAATCAATTTCCAATCCCATCCTGTGTATCGAGCTGCCATTTTGAAGAATTCATCATAGGTAGAGATGATTCCTTTTTCGCGAGAGATAAATGGTGCTCTCACTTTGCGATGCACGATGGTGCGATTCTTAATCCAAGTTCTTTCAGTTTGTTCCGCTTTGATTTCTACTCCATCGCCGTACCAATCGTTAAGAGCCTCTGCCAGATCGTCAGCGTTGTTTCTTACAGCCCAGGTAGTGTGCTTTTTCTCGTTGTGTGAACCTGCTGCTTGCAGTCCTTCTTTTTCGCAAAAATGGTCTGAGAGTTGGTAGGCAATGACGTCGATATCACCTTTCTTTAGCATTTGTGCCAATTCTGTGCTATCTTTTGCAAGTTCTACTCTTACGCCTACGCCCTGCGTGTCGGCAAAGTCTTCTGCCAAAGCATATTGCAGTCCGAGCCCTCGTCCTTGGTAGTCAAAATAAGTGTCTGGTCCACTAATCGTACCAATGATGAGTTCGCCTGATTCTGCAATGCGACTAAGGTTGTCTCCAGTGTCAGCCTTCTTTGCTTTTGCAAAGGCACCATTTATTTCGTGGTTTTGTGTCGGCTTGTTCTGACATGACCATAAGAGGGGAAGTGCGGCAGTCAAAAGTAGAATAATCTTTCGCATGACTTTATGCTATTAAATGTTCTAAGTAGGTCCTTTTAAATATAGTACCTACTTAGAACAAGTGAGTAGAAGCATTAGATTACATTTCAGCTTCCTTTAATCGCTCTGCGTTTTCTGCAATAATCAAGTGGTCTATGCAATCTTGAATGTCGCCGTCCATGAATGCTTGCAGATTATAAATGGTGTAATTGATGCGGTGATCGGTAATACGGCCTTGTGGGTAATTGTATGTACGAATCTTGGCAGAACGGTCGCCTGTCGAAACGAGCGTCTTTCTACGGTTGGCAATATCGTCTACGTACTTCTGATGTTCTTTGTCGTAGATGAAAGTGCGCAGGCGTGCCAAGGCTCGTTCCTTGTTTTTAGGTTGGTCACGTGTTTCCGTACATTCGATGAGAATCTCTTCCACTTCGCCCGTATTGGGGTTCTTCCAATTATAGCGAAGGCGTACACCAGATTCTACCTTGTTGACGTTCTGGCCACCGGCACCGCTCGAACGGAAAGTATCCCATTTAATTTCTCCTTCGTTGATCACTACATCGAACGCTTCTGCTTCGGGCAAGACTGCTACTGTGGCTGCAGAAGTGTGTACTCTTCCTTGTGTTTCTGTAGCGGGAACGCGTTGTACGCGGTGTACGCCGCTCTCATACTTCAGTGTGCCATACACGTCGGTACCAGTAATAGAGCAGACTATTTCTTTGAAGCCACCTGCAGCACCTTCGCTCGCGCTTGATACTTCCAATTTCCATCCTTTGCGCTCGCAGTATTTCGAATACATGCGGAACAAGTCTCCAGCAAAGAGGGCAGCTTCATCACCGCCCGTACCACCACGAATTTCAAGAATTGCATTCTTGGAATCTTCTGGATCTTTGGGTACAAGCATCAATTTAATGCTTTCTTCAAGTTCAGGAATGCGCTTCTCGCATGTTGCCACTTCTTCGCGAGCCATTTCCTTCATTTCGGGATCTGTCTCGTTGAGCAGAAGATCTTTGCTTTCCTCTAAGTTGGACAGCAGGTTGGCATACTCCTTACGTGCAGCCATGAGGTCTTCCAATTCTTTGTATTCCTTAGTAAGTCGTACGTAGCGTTGCTGATCAGCAATCACCGATGGGTCGGTGATAAGTGTACTTACTTCCTCGAATCGTGCAACGAGTCCGTTTAGTTTTTCTAAGAGTGTATTCATGAGTGATGTTTCAGTTTGTTGTAAAGCCTAATGATCCATTTTGTAACGCTTTGCTTACGTATCTCTTTCCAGCAGATATCTATCCATCCGATGATAGCTAGCGACATCGTAATCATGCGGAGGTAGGGCATATCTTCTCGCGTAGTCAGCAGTTCATAGTCGAATCTGCATAGTTCTACCAAGCAGATTAGGCAGATGATGCTTATAATAATGTGTAGTAGCTTTATCATGATAAGGAGTTATCTAGTTTCTATTGGTTGGTGTCGTTAGACGATCGTTATAGCGATTACGCTTGGAACTCAAGACATAAAAAAAGCAAAGTGCAAAAGATGGAAAAGACATCGCGGCTTCTTCAGGCAGTAGAGCCGTTCTCCTTTCCATCTTTTGTACTTTGCAGAGAGTGTTAGTAGTTGAATTCACCAAACTCGCTCTTGATGGTGAGCGATCGTTTGCCTTCTTCTATATGGCCTACGATTTGAGCGTCGATATTGAAGCTCTTGCTGATGGCAATTACCTGTTCGGCTACTTCTGGACGTACGTATACTTCCAATCTGTGGCCCATATTGAACACTTTATACATTTCTGCCCAATCTGTGCCGCTTTGCTCTGCGATGGCTTTGAAGAGGGGAGGTACGGGGAACATGTTGTCCTTGATTACGCGGCAGTTTTCGCCTACGAAGTGAAGCACTTTCGTTTGTGCACCACCGGTGCAGTGTACCATACCATGGATTTCAGGACGGAGCTCGTCGAGCAATTTCTTCACCACGGGGGCATAAGTGCGGGTGGGAGAGAGTACCAATTTACCTGCATTGATGGGAGAGCCCTCTACTTTATCTGTCAGTTTGTATCCACCGCTATATACCAATTCTTCGGGTACTGCGTGGTCGTAGCTTTCGGGATATTTCTCTGCCAAGTATTTGGCAAACACGTCGTGACGTGCAGAGGTCAGACCGTTTGATCCCATACCACCGTTGTACTCCTTCTCATAGGTGGCTTGACCACAAGAAGAAAGACCTACGATGACATCACCTGGGCGGATATTGGCATTATTGATCACGTCGCTGCGCTTCATGCGGCAAGTCACGGTAGAGTCTACGATGATGGTGCGTACCAAGTCGCCTACATCGGCAGTCTCGCCGCCGGTGGCATAGATGCCTACTCCCATGTCGCGCATCTGCTGCAGAAGTTCATCAGTACCGTTGATGATAGCAGAGATTACTTCTCCAGGAATCAACATCTTGTTTCGGCCGATAGTAGAGCTAACCAATATATTATCTACGGCGCCCACGCAAAGCAAATCGTCCGTGTTCATAATTAAGGCATCCTGAGCAATACCTTTCCATACGGAGAGGTCGCCCGTCTCTTTCCAATACATGTAAGCGAGGCTCGACTTTGTGCCAGCTCCGTCGGCATGCATGATGTTGCAATATTCGGGGTCACCTCCTAATATGTCGGGGATGATTTTGCAGAAAGCCTGCGGAAAGATACCTTTGTCAATGTTCTTGATGGCGTTGTGCACGTCTTCTTTCATGGCGGATACACCGCGCATCATGTAACGTTGTTTGCTGTCCATGGGGATATGGTGGTTTTGTGTATATCTTTAAGGGTTGTACTTGATGGCACGATTGCCCATCATTCCAACACCGTTTAAAATTCTACGTTGGGCGCTTTCTCTGCACCGGCTTCAGCTTCAAAGGGCGTCTTCTTATCGAAGCCAAACATGCCTGCTACGATGTTCTTGGGGAAACGTCGTACGGCAATATTGTACTCTTTCACTTGTTCGTTGTAGAGCTGTCTGCATTCATTGATGCGATTCTCTGTGCCTTCTAACTGTGCTTGGAGTTCAGAGAAATTTTCGCTTGCCTTGAGCTCTGGATAGTTCTCTTTGATGGCGAGCAATTTTCCAAGTGCTTGTGAGAGTTCTCCTTGAGCAGCTTGGTACTGCTTTAGTTTTTCGGGCGTCAGATTATCGGCATCAACTGTGATCTGCGTAGCCTTAGCACGTGCTGCTACAATGTCTTGGAAAGTCTGACTCTCGTGCTTGGCATATCCCTTTACGGTGTTTACCAAGTTGGGAATCAAATCGGCGCGACGTTGGTACTGAGTCTGTACGTTGCTCCATGCCGTAGCTACCGACTCGTCTTTCGCAACGAGTCCGTTATAAGTAGTAAGTGTGCCGACAGCGAGTATCAAGATGATTACGCCGACTATCAGCAGAACGATGGAACTTTTCTTCATAATGGATTTCTTTATTATATAAGGTGTTATTGAATAGGTGCAAATGGGCTGTTTGTATTTAGGGCTATGTATGGTCTTGACTATTCAAGGTAGCTCTTGGAGTTTTAGAATCTGCCACCGCTTCCGCCGCCACCGAATGTTCCTCCGCCAAACGATCCTCCGATACTTCCGCCAGAGAATCCGCCAGAACTATGCCCACCTCCTAAGGGGATGATTGGTGGAACTGCACTGCTGCCATTCTGGCTGTCATCGTCTTCGTAGATTGTCTTCTCATATCCGCATTTAGGGCAACGCAGTAGAACGCGGTATTTCCAACCATTCACGCCATTACCCATGCGTACTCGCTTCTTGCTTATTTCTCGCATTCGTTTTTTGCATTGTGGGCACTTGTAGCGTTTCTGGCTTTGATAAATGGCAAAACTTACAATTGCTATGAAGAATAGGGCGATGATGAATCCTGTAATGGCTGCAGCGGTGTCGTCCTCTTCCTCTTCGGATTCAGCGGTCAATGAATCATCTCCGCGAGCGTAAGAGTCTAATCCTTGAACCGTTCCCATGATAGCTTCGTCCCATTTTTGCTCTCGAAGGGCTGGCATCGTAATGCGGTTTTGTACTCTTCGGCAAATAGCGTCGGGGAGCGTACCTTCGAGCCCATTCCCTGTTAGGATTTGAAAGCTTCTGTCTTCTGTAGCTAATACAACGATGAGTCCTGTGCGCTGCTTGCCAGAACCTACGCCATACTTTTTGCCGATAGCCATGCCAAACTGATAGGGATCATCTCCTTCTATCTGCTTAACTACGACCACAACCGTCTGGATGCCTTTATCCCGTTGCAATCGCATAAGCATGTGGTCTGTAGAGTCTACTGCTGCTTGTGAGAGTACGCCATCAGGGTTGCACACATAGCGTCGTGCGTCTTGTAGATGCACCATCGGCACATCTTCGGGCGTCCATTTCTTGGCAAAGGCAAGAATTGTGGTGCAAGCGACAAGTAGTAAGAGCAGTAGCCTACGCATATGCGTTATGATAAACTATTTCTTTATGATTACTATTTTATAAGATAAGCGGCATCTCAGCATAAAGCTCAAGTATGCTTGGCTTTCCGCGTTTGATTTGCATTATCAATTGCAAAAGTACTTAAAAGCAGCGAGATGGACTAACAGACAAGGAGAAATCGTTAGTTTACAATAAGATTTTGTTATAAAAAACAGCCTAAAACTTGTAAGGGTGCACTAAAAGTAGGAACTTTGCAGATTGGAAATAATATTATCAATCAAACATTCAAGATCTAATGATTCATTATTACTCAAAGCGCCTCGGGCTTCTTTGTAGTTTGTTTTGCATGCTCCTTTGCTTGCAAGCACAGATTCCCTCGGGATACTACAGCGGAGCAAAAGGTAAGACTGGAGCCGAACTGAAGACGGCTTTGTTCAAGAAAATAGCCAATCATACCGCCTTAAGCTATGATGCTCTGTGGACGGCATTTAAGACCACCGACGTGCGTGCTGATGGTAAAATATGGGATATGTACTCCAGCTCGACCAATTTTGATCCAGAAAAAGGGCACAAAGGCGGTTATACCAAAGAAGGAGACGTGTTCAATCGTGAGCATTCTTTCCCCAAAAGTTGGTTTAGTGAAGCGAAGCCTATGTACACGGACCTCTTTCATCTTTACCCCACGGATGGCTTCGTAAACAATCGTCGCGGTAACTATCCGTTTGGTGAAACAGATGGCAGTACTTATACTTCTAATGGAGGTTTCAGTAAGTTAGGACCGAGCCGTACATCGGGCTATAGTGGTACTGTGTTCGAGCCCAATGACGAGTATAAGGGCGATTTCGCACGTACTTATTTCTATATGGCTACGGCTTATGAAGATAAGATAGCTGGTTGGAGCTCGCCTATGCTCTCAAAGAATTCTTATCCAGCGTATGCCAATTGGGCCTTGACCATGTTGCTTCGTTGGGCACATGAGGACCCCGTAAGTCAGAAGGAAATTGATCGCAATAATGCAGTATATGCCATTCAGCACAACCGCAATCCCTATATCGACTATCCAGGTTTGGAACAATACGTATGGGGCGATAGTATAGGTCGTTATTTCGATCCTGATAATTATGGTCATGGTGGGGGCGTAACTCCTCCTACTCCTCAGACGGTTGCAACTCCTACATTCAGCCCCGCAGCAGGTGTTGTAGAGAAAGGAACAAATGTTACCATCTCTTGTGCCACGGAGGGTGCTACAATCTATTATATACTCAATGGTGGCGACTTGCAGACGGCTTATGGATCAGCCACGATAGAGATTAATGAAGCTACAACAATCGAAGCCTATGCTATGCTGGGCGAAGAGAAGAGCGAAAGCGTCACTGCAAAGTATTCCATAGCAGAGGATGTGCCTGAGGATAGCCACGTATATATGCTCGTTACGGATGCTTCATCCCTGACGGTTGGTAAGCAAGTGCTTATCGTCTGTTCGTCTGAGAATGTAGCTTTGGGCGCTCCCAATTCAGCGTCGTCAATCAGAGGAATCGCTTCAGTCTCTATATCCGATGCTCACGTTATTACGACAGAGGTAGGTTCAAGTAAATTGCCTTATGAATTGAGATTGGGCGGTCACTCTGATGCTTGGACATTCTACGATGCGGTAGGAAATACCTATCTGTCTCTGACATCTGATAAGAATGCGCTCAATGCTTCTTCAGATGCTTCAAATATCGAAGCACAATGGTCGATAGATATCAGCACCACGGGTAATGCTAACATTACGAATAATAAGTTTACGAAGCGCAGTATACGTTATAATAAGCAGAGTCCTCGATTCTCTACTTACACCAATGGTCAACTTTCTGTGGATTTGTACGTAAAGACTTCTACTACAGGTTTGTCTTCTGTCGGAGTTCCATCGGATGCAGCGATTAAGGTGTACGACGTGCAAGGTCATTGCATTCGTACAGCTTCGTCAGTCAATGCGGCTCTTCAGCATTTGAAGGCGGGTATTTACGTGGTCAACGGACAAAAGATTTTGGTAAGGTAAGACAGCATAAGGCTAAATAAAAGAGCCCTTCGTGTAAATACTTAGCGTAGTATGTTGCACGAAGGGCTCTTTTTGTGATGTAAGTGACTGAAGTTTCAGATTCAGCCCGCCCATTCTAAATCCGAAATTAAGATGAGCGTTTCCAATCTCATGCCCACGGGATAAAGAAACGACTTTCTTTAGAGAAAACTTGAATAAGTGATTACTGGTCTGGCTATTTGTTTGCTCTGTGGGCGACGCGTCTCGCGTCGGCATTGCCACGAACTCAGAGTGTACTCGCTTGTGATGATGCCGACGCGGGACGCGTCGCCCACAGAACTGTGTGATATTTGTTGATCACGTTAGGATGTATGTACGCGCGGCGAAACGTTGTATCATTGTCTAATCTTATTCGACTTCTGCGGAGCGTCGTAGTAGCCGCAATGGTAGCCGTACTTATTGTTGTGGTTGGTGAGCTGTGCGCCATTGACAATCAATGCCATGTGCTTGTATGCACCATTCTTATAGATCTCATCGATGTCGTGGAGTGTCTTTCTGTTGGTAAGTCCTACGCGTACAATCATGAGTGTCATGTCTACATATTTCCTGATAATATTCGTATCTGCCACGATATCAATAGGCGGACAGTCAAGAATTACATAGTCAAACTTCTCGCGTGCTCGATCTATGAGTTCTTTCATTCTGTCGCTCAGCAAGAGTTCTGTGGGGTTAGGCGGAATTACGCCCACGGGAAGCAGGTCGGAGTTTTTTCCGAAAGCATCGCGTATGGTGAGCGAAATCAAGTCGTCATTTATGCCACTGAGATAGGCGGACAGACCTTGTCGGCCACCTTTCCCGACATGGCTTGTAGAAGCATGGCGCATGTCCATATCGATAGTAAGCACTTTCTTGTTGTTGAGCGAGAGCGTCTTAGCTAAGTTGATAGAGGTAAAGCTTTTGCCCGAGTTGACATTGAAACTCGTCAGCATAATCACCTTTGAATCTGGGCCTATGCTATGGAGATAATAATCGAGTTTTGAGCGGAGTATGCGGAATGCTTCGTTGATTGCATCGCGATTGTTATCTTTTACATAGATGCGGCGTTCTACATTCTTCTCCTGTTTGCTCCACCAGTTCTTTCTTGAGGTGATAGCAGGAATCTCAGCGAGGAGAGGTGTCTTCATATTCTCCACATCGCTTCGTCCGCGAACGGTATTGTTGAGCGTCTCTTTCAAGAATAATATGCCAGCCGGCACAGCCACGCCGATTGCCAAGGCAATGAGTATCATCATGCTTTTGCGTGGAGAAGAAGGAAAGTTGCTTCCCATAGGCGGTTGGATAATGCGGGTGTTCCATGCCGTATAGGTCTTAGAGAGTTCGTTTTCTTCGCGCTTCTGCAGCAGATAGATGTAGAGAGCTTCCTTTACCTTCTGTTGGCGACCTACGGAGAGAAGCTTCTTTACTTGTTGCGGAGCTGTAGCGAGCTTCTGGTTAGTCTGTTCTTCGGTGCTCTCCCAGCTATTGATTTGTGAGCGAATCTGTGCAATCAAGTTGTCCAGAGAGTGCATGATTGCCTGCTTTTGCAGTGCAATGTCAGTGTTGAATTTCTGTACGAGTGGTGAACTTTCGCTACTATTGTCGAGCACATCGTTGCGTGCACTAACCGTCTTGTTGTAGTTGGTTATCATGTTTTCAATACCTGTGCTTCCAATGCCCGTATTCGTAGGCAGGTATTGACCATTCTTGTTGCGGTCGTGTAGATATTCGCGGATGTATGTGGCTACGCTGAGTTGATTCTTAAGTGTAAGTATTTGATCGTTGTTCTTTGAACTTTGGTTGAGATACATTGATGAAGCTGCGTCCATATCGGGCAGCATGGCTTCGCTCTTGTAGTCGGAAATCTTTTGGTCAACGTCGCCCAGTTCTTTCGACAAGGTGCTGAGGCGCTCGGTGATAAACTCGAATGTGCTTTCTGCCACTCTGTTGCGGTCTTTAAGCCATTGTTCGTTGTATACGTCGATGAGCTTGAATATCAAGTCGTCTGCGCGCTGTTTGCTTTCGTCTACGAGGCTGATATTCAGAATCGTGCTCTCCTTGTCGGTTAAGCTTACGCTCAGCCGACTTGCATACATATTGCCGATGGCTTCAATAGGGTATTTTGTGACGTTGATCTCTTCGTCTGTAAATGTCTTTCCCCAATATTTTGTAGGCTGAATCACGACCACACCTACGGGGGTGTGAGCCAATGTGCTCATCTTAACGGTGATGTGTTGCTCGTCTACTCCCTTTGCTGTTTCAAAGTCCCAAAGTTCTGCGGTTTGGTTTTGGTTAAGACGCATTTTGAAGTTGCAAGCATAGCTGTCGGGAGCTTGCGGCATGAGCAGTGTGATGGGTGATTGCTCGTAGAGAGGCACATCGTGAAGCCCATCGCTCACGTTCATCTGTACGTCAAGGTGCAGACGTTTTACAGCCTCTTGCATCATGATAGGAGCTGAAATGGTAAGCATTTCATTGTTGATGTTTGACGATGAAGTGCTGATTCCCATGTTTTGAAAGTCCTGTGCTAATGATGCAATAGCGTTGTTCCCTCCTTTTTGATCATCGCTCTTTATCAGCAGCAGCATGCTGCGCGTGTAGGTGGGAGTGGTCCTTAAGATACAATAGGTACAGATGCAAAGAGCAGCAACAACAGCAATGACAAAGTATTGCCAATGGTGCAGCATATCCATGCAGAATTCCGTAAAGTTAAAGGATTCTTCCTCTTGAGCGTTGGCTTCTTGGAGGACAGACTGTTCTTCGTATGTCATGCAGTAAATATAATATAGGGTATGTCAGAAATAGATTTTGTATGTGCAAATATACCATATATATTTCTATTTAATTAAAAAATGGTCAATTAAATAGAATAATATTTTAGTTGGTCTTATCGCAAAAACTTATTTTGAATAGCGTAACTCCCAGAATGCGACAGCTGAAGCGGCTGCCACATTGAGAGAATCTACTTTGTGCGACATGGGTATTCTTACTGTATAATCGGCTTTGGTGATGGTTTCGTGAGGAAGTCCGTCTCCCTCTGTGCCCATGACAATGGCCAGTCGAGGTTCAGATTGTAGGGTGGGGGAATCAAGCGGAATAGAACGGTCGGTCAGTGCCATTGCTACAGTGCGGAATCCATAATCGTTGAGTTGCTGAATATCACCATCTATCCAAGTCCAAGGAATGAGGAAGACAGTACCCATTGAAACTCTAATGGCACGACGGTTGAGAGGATCGCAAGAGTTGCGGGTGAGCAGTACGGCATCGATGCCTAATGCTGCTGCCGAACGGAAAATGGCTCCAATGTTTGTAGTGTCTACCACACCATCGATCACAACCACTCGGTGAGCATCTTTTAGCGTGTCGGATAGTTTAGGAAGTAGAGGACGCTTCATTGCGCAGAGCACGCCGCGCGTTAGTTTATAGCCCGTCAGTGATGTAAGCAGTTCGCGACTACCTGTGTAGATGGGAATGTCTTCGCCTATTAGGTTTACAATGTCTGCTGCATCGCCCGTAAGGTGCTTTGCTTCAGTAAGTAGGGCTGTAGGTTGGTAGCCCGCACTAAGTGCTACGCGGATCACCTTGGGACTTTCGGCAATGAATATGCCTTTTTCGGGTTCTAACTTGTTGCGCAGTTGTGCTTCAGTGAGTGTGCTGAATACTTCTATTCCAGGGTGGCTTAAATCGCTTATTTCGATAATGGGCATAGAAATTTTCTGTTTAGAGTGTTTGGATTGTGGGTCTGTCGGGGTTGAAACGTTCTTAAGGCTCCGTTTGATGGCATAAAAAAAGATTGAAGTCTTTCGGACTTCAATCTTTTGTACACTCTCAGGGGTTCGAACCCTGGACCCACTGATTAAGAGTCAGTTGCTCTACCAACTGAGCTAAGAGTGCGTGCGATTATGGAAAGTAAGTACACTCTCAGGGGTTCGAACCCTGGACCCACTGATTAAGAGTCAGTTGCTCTACCAACTGAGCTAAGAGTGCATTGCAAAACCTTTATACCGAAGTTGAACTTCCGTAGTACACTCTCAGGGGTTCGAACCCTGGACCCACTGATTAAGAGTCAGTTGCTCT
>ERZ808270.420-NODE-420-length-24862-cov-10.486838_pt1 | contig 24862 bp, 17 predicted proteins | sample MGYA00521082_ERZ808270 | MGnify/ENA primary metagenome ERZ808270 (study PRJEB31516, sample SAMN03275594) | gut metagenome | biome: mammalia-associated habitat; material: feces | host: Papio cynocephalus | place: Kenya | collected 2012-07-27 ... | reverse complement strand
TTTGGGCTTCCGTTGGTTGCGTCTGAGGATGCATTCTTTGGGCTTCCGTTGGTTGAGCCGTTAGCTGCGTCTGAGGAGTTCACTTGAATGCTTACTGTAGTGCGTTCGAGCTGAGCGTCTGCCATCTGGCAGGCGATGGTGCGCTTCCATATCAACTCATAGAGACGTTTGGCACGTGCATCGCCCGTGATGGTCTGACGCGTCATGTCGGTGGGTCGGATGGCTTCGTGTGCCTCCTGTGCTCCCTTAGAGTGAGTATGATAGGTGCGGCGCTGGTGGTATTCCTTGCCCATGGTCTCTGTGATGAGCGGTCCGCAGCTATTGAGACAGAGGTCGGAGAGGTTCATCGAGTCGGTACGCATATAAGTGATGAGTCCCGACTCGTATAGTCCTTGCGCCACACGCATGGTCAGTGCCACGGGGAAGCCCAACTTGCGGGCTGCTTCCTGCTGCAGCGTAGAGGTAGTGAATGGGGGTGCAGGTGTGCGGCGTGCTGGACGGGTCACGATGTCGCTTATGCTGAAGGTAGCGCCTTGACACTCTTGGAGGAAAGCCTCAGCCTCTGCCTTTGTGCTGAATCGTTGGTTGAGTTCTGCTTTGAGTACGGCAGCGGGGGCGCCATCTTTTGCTGGCACGTTGAAGAGAGCCGTCACGCGGTAAGCTGCCTCGGGCTTAAACTGCTGAATCTCGCGTTCGCGCTCTACGATGAGTCTTACTGCGACGCTCTGCACACGACCTGCCGAGAGGCTGGGACGCACTTTGCGCCAGAGTACGGGCGAGATTTTGAAACCTACCAGTCGGTCGAGCACACGTCGTGCTTGCTGTGCGTCTACGAGGTTGAGGTCGATATGTCGTGGGTGCTGAATGGCCGCGAGGATAGCAGGCTTGGTGATTTCATGGAACACGATGCGGCGGGTCTCTTTGGGGTCAAGCCCAAGCACCTCTGCCAAGTGCCATGAGATAGCTTCTCCTTCGCGGTCCTCATCGGATGCGAGCCATACGGCCTCCGACTTTTTGGCTTGTGCGCGGAGGTCGCTCACCACGTGTTTCTTATCGGCTGGTATCTCATATTGAGGTTCGAACGTCTTGAGGTCAACGCCAAAGTTTTTCTTCTTGAGGTCACGAATATGTCCGTAGCTGGACATCACTTTATAGTCGGAGCCCAGGAACTTTTCGATAGTCTTTGCTTTGGCTGGAGACTCTACGATTACTAAGTTCTTCTGCATAAGTTATTGTTTGATGGTGCAAAAGTAGTGCAAGGCGAGAGAAATACAAAATAAAAAGGCGAAGACTTTTTATTTTTATTTCCGAGCCGCAGCCTACTTTGCGGCGAAGCCGAAAAGTGCAAGGCGAGAGAAGAAGCAAGGAAAAAACGTGTTTTTTCATTGATTCTTCCGAGCCGCCGCCTACTTTGCGGCGAAGCCGAAAAGTGCAAGGCGAGAGAAATACAAAATAAAAAGGCTAAGACTTTTTATTTTTACTGAAGTTTTTCTCTAAAGAAAGTCGTTTCTTTATGTCGTGGGCATGTGATAGGAATACTCATCTTAATTTCGGATTTAGAATGGGCGGGCTGAAAGCCCAATGAATTCCATAGCCCAAGGCAACGCCTTGGGTAGAGATAATCAAGAACGATACGCCCTGTAAGGGCAGAAGTAAGGACAATCTATTTCTACTTTTGCCCTTACAGGGCGAAACAATACTGCTTACGGGATACCCAGGGCGATGCCCTGGGCTATGAATATCATTGGGCTTTCAGCCCACCCATTCTAAATCCGATATTAAGATGAGTATTCCAATCACATGCCCACGAGATAAAGAAGACTTTCTTTAGAGAAAACTTGAATTTTTATTTCCGAGCCGCCGCCTATTATATTACACGCTCAATGCCCTCGAGCGTTGGGCTGAGGGCATTGTTGGGGGAAGAGAGATTCTATGGGTGCTTGTTATTCTAGTATTTCTAGGAATTCTATGAATTCTAGTATTTTTAGGGGATTCTTGGCTTCAATCTGCGAAGGGGAGCTGCTGTTCGCCTAATCCGCTAAAGGAGAGGCGGTGGTAGGGGGTGAGGCCGTGCTCGAGGATGCCGCGGCGGTGCTCGAGTGTGGGGTAGCCTGCGTTGTGATCCCAACCATAGTAAGGGTACTCCTTGTGGAGGGCGTGCATGTAGTCGTCACGATAGGTCTTTGCCAAGATAGAGGCGGCAGCGATGGAGAGATATTTGCCATCGCCCTTGACGATGGTCTGATGGGGCAGGTCGCGATAGGGCTTGAAGCGGTTGCCATCGACGATGACATACTTTGGGCGAACCTTGAGCTGGTCGAGGGCGCGATGCATGGCGAGGATGGATGCGTTGAGGATATTTATCTCGTCGATCTCTTGGGGTGTGACCACCCCCACTGCCCATGCTAAGGCTTCGCGCTCTATGATTTCGCGCAAGGCATAGCGGCGCTTTGCGGTGAGCTTCTTGGAGTCGTTGAGGTCGGGGTTGTGATAATCGGGTGGGAATATCACGGCGGCGGCATATACGCTGCCTGCTAAGCAACCACGGCCTGCTTCGTCGCAGCCTGCCTCAAGTAAGCCTTGATTATTGTATAGGGAGGATAGCATGGGGAGGTTCTTTTTTTGGGGGGGGATAGGTATTCTAGGTATCCTATGCGTCCTAGGAATCCTAGGAGATTCTATGAGAAGATCTCTAGAACATCTTTCTTACTCGGTCTATGCCCTTGACGAGGGCGTCGATCTCTTCACGCGTGTTGTAGAGGGCGAACGAGGCGCGTGCCATTCCTTCCACACCGCAGCGCTGCATGAGCGGTTGTGCGCAGTGGTGACCGGTGCGGATGGCTATGCCGAGGCGGTCGAGCAGGGTGCCGAGGTCGAGAGGATGGATGTTGCCTACGTTGAACGATACTACGGCGTCTTTCTCCGTTGCTGTACCGAAGATGTGCATCTCGGGGATGAGCTGCATCTGCTCCATGGCATAGCGGGTGAGGTCGCGCTCGTGGGCGTGAATCTGGTCCATGCCGAGACGCGTCACGTAGTCGAGGGCTACGGCCAAGGCGTGAGAGCCTACATAGTCGGGGGTGCCGGCTTCGAACTTGAAGGGGAGGCGCTCGTACGTGGTACGTTCAAAGCTTACGCGGGCTATCATCTCGCCACCTCCCTGATAGGGGGGCATCTGCTCGAGCAACGACTCGCGGCCGTAGAGCACACCGATGCCCGTGGGGCCGTACACCTTGTGTCCGCTGAACACGAGGAAGTCGCAGTCGAGGTCTTGCACATCGACCTTGAAGTGGGGCACGCTCTGTGCACCGTCTACGAGTATGTGGGCGCCATGGGCATGTGCCACCTCTGCCATGCGCTTCACGGGGTTGATCGTGCCGAGCACATTGCTCACGTGTGCCACGCAGACCAGTCGGGTGCGGGGTGTGAACAGGCGTTCGTAGGCTTCGAGATCAAGGCAGCCCTCATCGTTCATGGGGACGACTTTGATGACAATGCCTGTACGGTCGCGCAGGAGTTGCCAGGGCACGATATCGCTATGGTGCTCCATGACGGTGAGTATCACTTCGTCGCCTTCATGGAGGAATGCTTGGCCGTACGAGGTTGCCACGAGATTGAGGCTTTCTGTGGTGCCACGGGTGAAGATGACTTCGGCTGTGCTTCGGGCATTGATAAACTGGCGTACCGTTTCGCGAGCTTCCTCATGGAGGTCGGTGGCTTGCTGTGAGAGGTAGTGTACGCCGCGGTGTACGTTGGCATTGACGGAGTAGTATTCGTTGGTGATGGCCTCTACCACTTCGCGTGGTTTCTGCGTGGTGGCAGCATTGTCGAGGTAGACGAGCGGACGCTTATATACCTCGCGGCCGAGTATGGGGAAGTCCTCGCGGACGGATGTTAGGGAGTACATCGTTTTGAAGTTTAATAAGTTTAGGAGTTTATAAGTTTAGAGGTCGCCTTTCAATTCTGAGGCATTTCTCTTAACTTTTAAACTTATAAACTCAGCGCGTTAGCGCCATAAACTATTTTCTGCATCCCACGCACCCCTGACATCTGCCGAGCTTGCCGCGGAAGCGGAGTTCTACGAGTTGGGAGAGGCGATCGTGGAGGAGAGGTATTTCTACGTGGCGCAACACGTCGTTGATAAACGCATGCTGGAGCAGGAGGCGAGCCTCATCCTCGGGAATGCCACGCTGACGCATATAGAAGAGGGCCGTCTCATCGAGTTTACCGATAGAGGAGCCGTGGTTGCACTTCACATCGTCGGCATAGATCTCGAGCATAGGTTGCGAGAGTGCTCTTGCTAAGGGCGATACGCAGAGGTTGGCATTGGTCTGCTCGGAGGCAGTCTGCTGTGCACCGGGTGCTACGTAGACTTTTCCGGCAAAGGCGCCCACGCTCTGATCGCCAAGCACGTACTTGTAGAGCATATCGCTTGTGCAGCCGGGCGAGAGGTGCTCTACGATGATGTTGTTGTCGACGCGCTGCTCCTTGTCTGCCACGACGGCTCCATAGAGTTCCGTCTTAGCCCCTTCGCCCAGGAGGCGAATGTCGAGACGATTGCGTGAGTGCCCACAGGTGAGGGTCACGCCGTCGTAGCTCAAGCGGCTGCCGCGCTGCTGCTCGGCATAGAGTGTGGAGAATCGGGTGGTCTGTGCACTGGTCTCCTCTATGCTGTAGAGGTTGAGCTGTGCATCGGCCTCAGCGTAGGCTTCGATCACTTGGGTGGTCAAGCACTGCACGGAGCCCTCGGCATGGTCGCACAGGAGCACGGAACCCGAAGCGCCCTCGTCTGCCACAATGATCAATCGGCGCAGGCTCATGGTGGGACGCGCTGCTGCTGCAACGTTGACTATCTGGATGGGTGCTTTTAGTTGTACACCTTTAGGGATGTAGACCAGCAGGCCGTCTTGTGCAAGCATGGTGTTGAGCAGCGTCACGCCGTCGTGTCCTCCTCGGAAGTCGCGATCGGTGGCGGCGGCGCGGTTGTAATATTTCTCGAGAATGTCGGAGTGGTCAGCAGCCACACGGCTGAAACTGTCGACGATGACGCCCTCGGGCAGGAGTACGCGTGAGCTTTGCGGTGCGGGGCATACCATGTCGTTGACCACGAAGAAGAGCGAGGTGCTCAGATTGGGCACGTTGCACTTGTAGGCGGCATAGGCATCGACTGACGAGGCTCGGCGCATGAGGTTGATGCCAAAGTCGGGGGCAAATGCCTCGGCGGCATCGGTATATTTATAGCGTTCGACGCGCGTGGTGGGCAGTCCTTGTTCGGCAAGGAGCGTAGCAGCCGTCTCGCGTGCTTGATTCATCACGGCGAGGCTACCATCGCACACCATGTCGCGGTGGTCGCGATAGAGGTCAATGTATTGTTGATGACTGTTCATGATTTCATTCTTTGGGGAGGAGGGAGAGGGCTTTTATTCTGCCGCCTCGTTGACAATCCAGTCGAAACCTTTCTCTTCTATCTCGTAGCCCAGCTGTGCAGTGCCTTCCTTGACCACGCGTCCTTTGACGAGCACGTGTACGAAGTCGGGCTTCAGATAGTCGAGCATGCGCTGATAGTGGGTGATAACCATAGCGCTGGTCTTGGGTGTGCGGAGCATGTTGAAGCCCTCTGCCACGATGCGCAGTGCATCGACGTCGAGTCCGGAGTCGGTCTCGTCGAGGATAGAGAAGAGGGGTTCGAGCACTGCCATCTGAAAGATTTCGTTGCGCTTGCGCTCACCTCCCGAGAAGCCCTCGTTCACGCCACGGCTCATGAAGTGAGCGTCGAGGCCTACGAGCTTGCGTTTTTCCTTAAGGAGTTTGAGAAATTCGCTTGCGGCGATGGGTTCTTGTCCGAAATACTTGCGTTTGGCATTGAGTGCGGCACGCATGAAGTTGGTCATCGACACGCCAGGGATCTCCGTAGGAGCTTGGAACGACATGAAGATGCCTTCGTGGGCACGATCTTCGGGCGGAAGTGCGAGGAGGTCTTTGCCATTGAATGTGATGCTTCCCTCGGTCACTTCGTACTTAGGGTTGCCCACAAGCACATTGCTCAGTGTGCTCTTGCCCGAGCCGTTGGGACCCATGAGCACGTGCACTTCGCCGTCGCGGATGGTGAGGTTCACTCCGCGCAATATTTCTTTGCCTTCTACGGAGGCATGGAGGTTCTTTATTTCAAGCATAATATATTTATGTATAAGTAAGAAGTAATACTTCTTTTTAAGTAATAAGTAAAAAGTAATAAGTAATACTTCTTTTTAAGTAATAAGTAAGAAGTAATAAGTAATACTTTCTTGCTGTTACTATTGGGAGGAGGGGTATTGGGTATTATCGCGTATGTGAGAATCCATCAGCGCCTACTGGGGACGCGTCGCCCCCAGTATTGGCTGAAACGCGAACGAGGGGTATTTTTTGCACGAACGACCCCACTAATGAGAGGGGCTCTTGAGAGAGAGGGGCTTGCTACTGCTCCGTCTCGGGATGGAGACCGCAGTCTTCGAGGAGCTTGATGGCATCTACATATTGGGCGATGCCTTGCGCCACTTCTTTGGCTGCCTTCATGGCGAGCACTACGGTCTGCGGACGGTGTACCACGTCGCCACCAGCAAACACGCCACGACGGGTGGTCATACCCATGGGGCGCTGACCTACGATGACGTAGCCCTTCTCGTCGACCTCGATGCCCTTCGTACTGCCCACAATGCGGCTGGCAGGACGCGAGCCGATGGCGAGGAACACGCGATCGAACTCTCGCGTCTGTTCTCCATCGGGAGTGGCAAGGCGGATGGCACGCACGCGGCCTTTTTCGTTGCCCAGAAACTCTATGGAGTTGGTCTGCCACATAAACTTTACGCCTTCGCGCACGGCATCCTCGTATTCGCTGGGGATGGCGGGCATCTCTGCCTGTGTGCGGCGGTAGATCACGGTGACGTCGCCTCCAAGGCGGCGAGCCGTACGGGCAGCATCCATGGCGACGTTGCCACCACCGATCACGGCTACGCGGTCGCCCTTGCGCAGGGGCACCATGTCGTAGGGAAGTACGCCTTCCACGTAGGCATTGACATTGTGGAGGAAGTCGGTCGACTGCGTGATACGGCGCAACTGTGCTCCGGGTATATCGAGGTTTTGCGGGAGCGCCGTACCTGTGCCCATGAAGATGGCGTCGTAGCCGTCGGCAAAGAGGCTGTCGACGGTCACGCCACTCTCGGGAGTACCTACCAGGCAGTTCTTGACAAAGCGTACGCCGAGCGACTCAATCTTCTGAATCTCAGCGCGTACCACAGCCTTTGGCAATCGATACTCTGGAATGCCGTACATGAGCACCCCTCCGAGTTCGGATTGTCCCTCGAAGATGGTCACATGGAATCCTTGTCGAGCCAAGTCGCCCGCTACGGTGAGTCCGGCAGGACCGCTACCGATCACTGCCACCTTGCCACGCGTCTTTTCGGGGATGCGCTCGTGGGTGAGCTGCATCTCGTAGTCGAAGCTAGCGATGAAGCTCTCGAGTTTGCCCACACGTACGGGGTTGCCCTTCTTGCCCAACACGCAGTGGCCCTCACACTGTTTTTCGTGAGGACATACGCGGCCGCAGATAGCTGGCAGGTTGGTCTTCTCGTGGAGCACAGCCATGGCTTCGCCCATGTTGCCTTTAGAGAGTTCGTGTATGAAGTCGGGAATGTTGTTTTCGATAGGGCAACCTTTGCGACACTGTGGCACCTTGCAGTGCAGACAGCGCTTAGCCTCTTCGATGGCTTCGTGACAGGTGTACATCTTGTTCACTTCCTCGAAGTAGCCTAAGCTTGCGCCTTCAGCATTCTCTATGTCTTTTTCGTTCATTCGCTTTTGGATGGTTAAGGGTTGGGAGGAGGGGGGCTATGGGGCTTGGATTTTTAGGAGATTCTAGGATTCCTAGGAGATTCTAGGATTCCTAGGAGATCTAGGACTTCTAGGACTTCTAGGAGATCTAGGACTTTCTAGTGATTCTAGAGGGATCTCTGCCAGCTTGTAATACTTAATACTTTATACTTAATACTTAATAATCTGTATTGCCTCCTCTATGGTTATGCTTTGCTGTTCGCCTGTCTCCATGTTTTTGAGGGAAAGTTTGCCTTCGCTGATTTCGGTCTCGCCGACGAGGGCTACGAAGGGCACTTTGTGAGCGTTGGCATAGCTCATCTGCTTCTTCATCTTCACTGAGTCGGGATAGACCTCGGCAGAGATGCCTGCACGGCGCAGGGCAGTTGCAAGGCGGAGGCAGTGAGCCGCTTCAGTGGGACCAAAGTTGATGAAGAGGATGCGCGCCCCCGACTGCGTCTCGGCAGGATAGAGGTCGAGCTGCGTGAGCACGTCGTAGATACGGTCGGCACCGAAAGAGATGCCCACACCGCTCAGTCCGGGCAGACCGAAGATGCCCGTGAGGTTGTCATATCGGCCACCACCGGTGATGGAACCAATCTGTACGTCGAGGGCTTTCACCTCGAAGATACAACCTGTATAGTAATTGAGGCCACGAGCCAAGGTGAGGTCGAGCTCTATCTCGTTGCGAAGTTCGCTTGCCTTGAGCGCTTCGAGCACGAAAGCCACCTCCTCGATGCCCTTGAGACCTACCTCTGAGGCTGCGAGAGCCTTGCGCATCACGTCGAGCTTCTCTTCGTTCGATCCCGAGAGCGAGATGATGGGCTGAAGTTTCTCTACGGCTTCGGGCGAGAGTCCCACGGCGAGAAGTTCTTCGTTGACCTTGTCAAGGCCAATCTTGTCGAGCTTATCGATGGCTACGGTGATGTCGACTATCTTGTCGGCAGCGCCGATGATCTCGGCTATGCCGCTGAGGATCTTGCGGTTGTTGATCTTGATGCATACGCGGATGCCGAAACGCGAGAACACCTCGTCGACGATCTGCATAAGTTCCACCTCGTTGAGCAGAGAGTCGGAGCCTACGACGTCGGCGTCGCACTGATAGAATTCGCGATAGCGTCCCTTCTGCGGACGGTCGGCACGCCACACGGGCTGTATCTGGTAGCGCTTGAAGGGCATTTGGAGTTCATCGCGGTGTTGCACCACATAGCGAGCGAAGGGCACGGTGAGGTCGTAGCGAAGGCCCTTCTCGCAGAATCGCGATGCGAGCTGTGCTGACGACTTTTCGCTATATTCCTCGGCAGATACTTCGCCACGGAAGTTACCCGAGTTGAGTATTTTGAAGAGGAGCTTGTCGCCTTCCTCGCCATACTTACCCATGAGGGTGGAGAGATTCTCCATAGCGGGGGTCTCGATCTGGCGGAAGCCATAGAGGGCATAGACCTCGCGTATGGTGTTGAAGATATAGTTGCGACGGGCCATTTCTACGGCACCGAAGTCGCGTGTGCCTTTGGGTATGCTTGGTTTTTGAGCCATAAGATTCTTGTAGTTTAAAGGCCGGGGGGAGGGTTGCCGCAATCGGCAGACGGAGTTCGCTCCGGCGTGGATTATCTGATTTGTCGGCAAAGTTACAAAAAAGGGCGCTTACGCGTCGGGTTCGCCGCTTAGGATTTTGTGCATTTGCTTCGGATTGTGCAGCATTTCTATGGCATGCTGCACATCAGTGTCGTCGCGAAGGTCGTACTCTTGATGACCGGCATCGTAATAGTAGCTCTCTACGATGGCACCCTCTACGACGTGGAGTATGGCGGGCTTCCAGCGCTCAAAGAGTTGGTCGTCGCTGCTCTTGAGTTTCTTCTCGAGCACGTCCATCTCGGCGAGCGAAGCCTCATCGTAGCCCTCAAAGCGTGCCCATTCACGCAGTTTGTCGAGCGCACGGAGCGTATAGCTGTCGTAAGCAAACTTGTGGTCCTTCATGAATTGGCAGAAGTCGGCATATTCCTCATCGGTGAGGCGGAAGTCGCGAGCAGGAGCGATGGTGGGATGGGCGGAGCGATAGCTTACGCAGTAGTCGAAGAGCTGATTGCTATTCTGCAGATAGGTCATGAGATGGGGCAGGCTGTCGGTCTTGAGCACCACGTCGGGCGTGATACCACCTCCGTCGCGCACGATGCGACCGTTGGCGGTACGGAATTCGTGGCTCAAGGAGTCGGGCAGATGGACAGGCAGTCCGTCCTTAAACTTATAAGCCTGTACGCAGCGCCCCGAGGGAATGTAGTACTTAGCAGTGGTGAGCTTGAGTATCGACTTGTAGGGAAGTTCACGGCTCTGCTGCACGAGCCCCTTGCCGTAGGTGCGGCGTCCCATGATGACGGCACGATCGTAGTCCTGCAGGGCGCCACTCGTGATTTCGGAGGCCGAGGCCGATCCGCCATCGGTGAGCACCACGATGGGGAGATCGGTATCTTGAGCATCGAGCTGCGTCTTGTAAGTATGGTTTTGCTCCTTCACCTTGCCGCGTGTGGTGACCACCTCTCTACCGCGAGATACGAAGAGATTGACCGTCTTGACCGCCTCTTCGAGCACGCCGCCAGGGTTGTCGCGGAGGTCGAGTATGAGACTACGTGCTCCACGCTGCTTGATGTCGACCAGTGCACGGCGCACCTCGTTGGCTGTGCCCTCGATAAACTGCGATAGGCGGATGTAGCCCACGCTATCGCTCACGATGGTGGCAAGCTTCACACTGGGCTGCACGATGTTGCGACGCGTAATGCGGAAAGTGTAGAGTTTGCCGTTGCTCGGACGGCGCACTTTGAGGTCGAACGTGGTGCCGGGCTCGCCACGGAGCCTGCCGCTCACGTCGGTGGCGTAGCGATTCTGCTCATCGACATCTTTCGACGTACAGGGGTCAAGGCTTTTGCCATCGATGGAGAGGATCACGTCGCCCGGCAAGAGTCCGGCTTGGGCAGCGGGCTGTCCTGCCATGGGCTTAACGATAATGCTGCGTTGGAGTTCGGGACGAAAACTCGTGACCGCTCCTATGCCTGCATAGCGCCCAGTGGTGAGTTGCTTCAGTTCGGAGGTATTTTGCTCGGCAAAGTACTCGGTGTAAGGGTCGAGCATTTCGAGCATATAGTTGGCTGCATTGTCGATGTTTTTTTGCGCATCAAGGGTGTCGACGTAGTAGAGGTCGAGGTCGCGGTAGAGGGCATTGAAGATATCGAGATTCTTCGACACCTCAAAGTTGTGATTCACGCTCTGCGCACGCACCACCACGGTAGCGCCCTGCGCCACCATGACCACCAACAGCACGAGCTTAAGGATGAAACGTTTCATGAGATACACTTAGTGAAGTTTAGAGAGTATGGAGGTCGGATTTTTAAGGTTTTAGGTTATAAAGTTACCATTAGGCTATGAAGCGAGACAAAGTGACTTTATAACCTTAAACCTAAAAACTCAAAACTTAAAAGTCTGCTTGATTTCCTCCCACGTATGAGGCGAGAGGGCTGTACCCACCACCTCGATGATGTGGCCCGCGAGGAGCGAACCGAGGCTGGCACACTCCATGAGACTATGGTCGGTAGAGAGCGCGTAGAGGAATCCGGCAGAGAAATAGTCGCCCGCAGCCGTGGTGTCGACCACGTGGGGCACTTCGCGTGCAGGGCAATGCACTTCTGTCTCTCCCTGACGCACGATTACGCCCTTCTTGCCCACCTTGACTACGGCAATCTCGCAGAGCTTGGCAAGCGCGCGGACGTTGGCGTGAGCATCATCAGAGCCAGTGAAGGCTTGTGCCTCCTGCTCGTTGGCAAAGACGATGTCGGTCTGCTGCAAGAGTTCGCCGAAGAATTCGCGATCTTCCTGCACGATATTGTAGCTCGCAAGGTCGATACACACCTTGAGGCCCGCCTCGTGCGCCAACTCTACAGCACGGCGGATGAGCGCATGGTTTTGCACCAAGTAGCCTTCTATATAGAAATAGGTGTAGCCGTCGAACCATTCCGCCTTGACGTCCTCGGGCTTCAGATTGGCTGCGGCTCCCAGATAGGTGCCAAAGGTGCGCTGACCGTCGGCCGAGATGATGGTAGAGGCCACGCCCGTGGGCAGCTCCAGGTCTTCAAGCAAACGTACATCGACTCCATGGCTACGGAAGCTTTCGGCAAAGAACTGCGCCGTATCGTCGCGCCCCACCTTACCGATGAGTCCCGGCTGACCGCCCAAATGAGCCACCGCAAGGATGGTATTACAAGCCGATCCACCCGTGGTGCGCTGCGGATGGAGCGCAAGAAGCCGATGGCTCACCTGCAAATAGCGCTCCGTATCAATGAGCTGCATGGAGCCTTTAGGCAGATCTAATTCACTGAGTATCAAGTCATTGTCAACCTGTACAAGCATATCTACAAGGGCATTTCCAATACCCAGTATCTTCTTCATCGTAATTTTTTTTGAAATTTTCTGTGCAAAGATAGGGCTTATTTCAAAAATAACCATTACCTTTGCACCGCAATTGAGAAAAAGATAGTAAGATTTATCTTTACAGAATGCTTCAGTAGCTCAGTTGGTTAGAGCACCTGACTGTTAATCAGGGGGTCGTTGGTTCAAGCCCATCCTGAAGCGCGATATTTATTAGAACAATGCTTCAATAGCTCAGTTGGTTAGAGCACCTGACTGTTAATCAGGGGGTCGTTGGTTCAAGCCCATCTTGAAGCGCTTCAATAGGCAAGCACCTGCATTCTTCGGAATGTGGGTGTTTTTTTGTTTTAATTGCTCCTGCGATTTCGGGATGAGCGAGGACTTCACAAAAGCTATTCTGTGAGTGGAGCGTCTCGCATCGACAGCAGTTGCAAGCAGCAAGCCTTTCAGCCAATACTGGGGGCGACGCGTCCTCGCGTCGGCTGCAACCGCTTATCTATCACCTTCGTTTCTTACAAGTTTTCCTTGCCCGTCGGATTCGCCGACGCGGGGACGCGTCGCCCCCAGTATTGGCTAAAAAAACGCTATGCCGACGCGGGACGCGTCGCCCACAGAACTGGGTGAAATCGTCACATTTCACCCCATAATCGGCCACTAAGACTGCCTATTTAGGAGCTTTTGCCCCTAAAAACGCATTTTTTCGTAAAAAAGTGGGCGAAATGTTTGCAGGTATAGAAAAAAGTCGTACCTTTGCACTCGCAAACAAGCAATAACACTGGTGTGTTAGTTCAGCTGGTTAGAATACATGCCTGTCACGCATGGGGTCACGGGTTCGAGTCCCGTACACACCGCAGAAGCCTCCAAGGTCACAAGCCTTGGAGGTTTTTGTTGTTTATACACCGGCTTAATAGGAGAATTCTGCAAGCAAAGCCTCAACTATGACGATACGCCAATATCAGATCAAAAGGCTTTATAAAGATTTCTGCAAGCAAAGCCTCAGCCTCATAAACGCAAAAAGCCCCAAGCGCAAGGCCTGGGGCAATGGAATAATTTAGAATTACTTTGACTGACGTTCCTTATACTTCTCGATCTGGCGTAAGATATTGTCTACACAGAGGTCTACACCCTCTTCGAAAGTATCGCATACCTTTTCTGCGTGAAGGTCTGCTCCAGGAAGCGAAACGTTGATAGCAGTCTCTTTGTTCTTAGCAGTCTCTGGCTTTACCACCTTGAGTATAAATTCTGCCTTGATTATATTGTCACAAGTTTTTTCGAGCTTAGAAGATTTCTTAGTGATAAATGCATTAAGTTTGTCAGTAGCGTCGAAATGAATGGCTTGAATCTTGAGTTCCATAGTTACCTCCTTTTGTTTTATGCCCGAGGATGGGCGAGTTGATATTCTTTTTTAAGGTCAGCAAACGTTGTGTGCGTGTACACTTCGGTTGTGGCTACGCTCTCATGACCGAGCAATTCCTTGATAGCTTCAAGGTCGGCTCCATGATTGAGCATCTCCGTAGCGAAGGTATGCCGCAATACGTGCGGACTTCTCTTTTTCATTGTTGTGACAAGCGAGAGATAGTGCACCACGATGGTGCGCACCATCGACTTGCCTATGCGTTCTTTCTTATTGTTAAGAAAGAGGCATCCTGCGTCTACTCCATCAGCGAGTTGCTCTTTGCGCTGGTCTATGTAGTGCTTCAGGGCTTGTCGAAGTTCTTCTCCGAAAGGCACGACGCGCTGCTTATTGCGCTTTCCCGTCACTTTCAGTTCACCACTGCTTAAGTTGACATCTACCACGTTGAGCCCCACGAGCTCTGAAAGGCGAATGCCTGTATGATAAAAGGTGAGCAGGATGGTGCGATCGCGAAGGCCATCAAAGGTGTCGGGATATTCCACATCGTCGAATAGCCTCGTCACTTCGCTTTCCTTGAGAAACGACGGCAGGGGCTTGTGGGCCTTGGGGCCGTGAATCAAGCGCATGGGATTCTTCTCGACCAGCTTCATGCGGAGCAAGTATTTATAGAAGCTACGCAACGCGCTAAGCTCACAATTGACCGAACAAGCCAAAAGGCCATGTTCCATTTCGGAAGCCATGAAGTTGCGCACCACATCGGCATCGATCGTATTCCAATTCAGCTCTTGATCGGTCTGCTTCAGATAGTCGCTAAATTTCACGAGCGATTCGCGATAGCTTTTCATCGTGCGGGGCGAGTAACCACGCTCTGCAGCCAGATATTCTATGAAGCGGTCTATTTCATGCATGACTCTCTCGTTTGCTTTCAAAAGCGAATATCGCAACTTTTTCCGAATGTACCAAATGAAATAGCAAAAAAATCGTTGCACAGCCCATCATTAGGCGATGCAACGATTTTGATAAAAGCTTTTATTCTATGTACTGCGTATCTGTTCAAGAGTTTGTCAGAAACACGATACTGCGCGAGGGGAGGAGATTAGTCCTCGTCGCGGTGGAGCTGCTGTACATATACAGCGTGCTCTCTTGCCAAGCGCTTCAATACGCTGGGCTTGTCGAACTGCTGGCGTGCGCGGAGTTCCTTCACTACGCCAGTCTTTTCAAACTTTCTCTTGAACTTCTTCAGGGCGCGTTCGATGTTTTCGCCCTCTTTTACCTGTACTACGATCATTTGGGTTTTTGTTTTATTTTGTTATTACTTTTCTTTCTTTCCTTGGAGAGACGGTGCCCCACCCTATCCTTAGAGGATTTCTCCTCGTCCTTGGGCTTCGCTCATCGGCTCGTCGCCTTCTTGGGGCTTCTTTTGCCAAAAATACGACGCAGAGCGGTGCATTCCCGTTGTCATACGGGTAGAGTCTACCCCATGCGAGTTGCAAAATTACGTATTTATTTTATCACGCCCAAACTTTCGCCTTGAATTTTAGGCAAATGCTTCATTTAGGGCCGCTTTTCGGGCTATGAGAATCGATTGGAACGGCAATAAGGGGAGTTTCTCACGATTTTTTCGCAGCACGATTCGCTCATAGTCTGCGCTTGATTCGATAGTGGGAGAAGAGAGGGAGGGAAAGGGCTTGCCAACGCTCCGTTTCTATTTGCGAGAGGTGGAGTCAAGCCTTCTGTCCGCCATCGATATGCACCACCGTCTGGGGATAGGGTATGTTGATTCCCTCGCGGCAGAACATGTCGTAGAGGGCTTGCTGTCCTTGGTAGAACACTGCCCAATAGTCGTCCGTCTTCACCCATACGCGCACTACGAGGTTGACGCTGCTATCTGCCAGTGCGTCGATGCCCACAAAGGGACGTCGCTCGTCGGGCGATTGGAGTATGCGTTGATCTGAAGAGAAGAGCTTCTGTATCTTGCTCCGCACGAGGTCGATGTCCTGCCCATAGTCTACACCGATGGTCCATTGCACGCGGCGTGTTTCCTCACGTGAGTGGTTGACCACGGTCGATGTGCTAAGCGAACCGTTGGGGATATAGACGGTCTTGTTGTCGTAGGTGGTCAGGATGGTATGGAATATCTGAATCTCTCGCACACGTCCGAGCGTGCCTTGTGCCTCAATGATATCGCCCACGCGATAGGGCTTAAAGAGGAGCACTACCAGGCCACCGGCAAAGTTTTGCAAATTGCCCGAGAGAGCCATACCTACCGCCACACCCGCCGAAGCCAGCAAGGCTGCAAACGACGTGGTATTGATGCCCAACGCACTGATGACGGAGATGATGAGCAAGAGCGTGAGTAGGATGCGCACCAGGCTGCGCAGGAAGCTCTGCACGCCTACGTCGACGTGGCGACGGTTGAGCATGGCGGCCACCAAGCGATTGATGATCTTGATGAGAAACGTTCCTACGAGGTAGATGATCAGCGCGATAAGGATATGCCGCCCAGCCGACAGGCTGAGTTCGAGCAGCTTGTCGAGCAAGCGATCTATGCGCGAAGCGCTGGCGTGCTCCACCACCTGATTGACTGCTGTAGGAAGTGATTCGAGAAATTGCATTCTACTATTATATATTTAAGTTTCGGATTCAGCCCGCGCTGTCAAATCAGATACTTTAATAATGAATTATAATAAAACCTACTTCCGTCTCAGCACGCCCTCATCGGAGATCTGAAGATGCCCTTGCGGGAAGTCGAGCTGCGTGAGCCGACGCACCTCCTGCGCTGCACGATGTTTACTGTCAAGGCGAGGGCCCTGGCCTCGAACTTGCAAGAAGGAATGGATGCGGCCTCCACTGAATCGGCCCGCGGAGTCGAGCTTCACTTCGAGCAGTGGAGCGTAGCCCGAAATGCCCGAGAGGCTAATGCCATAAGGTGTGCAGAAATTGCCTAGGCTGTAGGCTATAAGATGCTCTTTATAGAGCTCCATGGCGCGTGCCACGTGGGGGCCATGGCCAAACACTACGTCGGCACCCGCATCGATGCAGAAGTGAGCGAAGCTGCGCAATGATCCACGATCTTCTCCACAAAACATCTCGCGACCCTCGGGCAGACGGGCTGCCTTTGCGCCTTCGGCTCCACCGTGAAACCCTACGATGACGTAGTCGCACCTGTCTACAAGGAAAGTGATGATACGACGCACGGAAGCGATGTCTTGATGGCGCAGCGTATATTCGTTGTGGCCAAACGAACAGAAGCCATAGGTCTTACCATTCTGGCTCACAATAGCACATTCTGGGCCGATGCCCTTGATGCCGCTATGCTTGATGCCAAGATGGTCGAGGCAGCTCATCGTGGAACGTATGCCTTGCTCTCCGAAGTCGCGAGCATGATTATTGGCCATGCCCAGATAGTCGAAGCCAGCCTCTTTCAAGCGGGGGGCAAAACTGGTGGGGGTGCGAAAGGCGTAGCATACCTTGGAGAGTTTCTTGTGGGTATCGCCACCATCACAGAGCGTTCCCTCGAGATTGCCCGCTGCCATGTCGGCACGGCTCAAGATGGGGGTGGCATCTACAAACAATTGCCGTCCCTCATGAGGCGGCAATTGCACTGACGGATACGTTGTACCCATCATTATATCTCCTGTAAAGGCTACTGTGACACACTTTTCTTCATGCTGCGCCATAGCCACAAGGGCGGTGATGCCGCATACAATGCTGACAAGTAACTTTTTCACTATTCTGGGGATAAGTATGTGATTTCTGCGTGGAGCACGCGGCTTTTCAAGCCCTCAATGTGCTCTCGCTCCACTTGCAAGTGGAATTGATTAATTCTCCACGATGCGGCGTGCGCCGATGTAGCGACGACTATAATAAGGCTCGTTAGATTTCGACACCTTTACGCCTGAGAGAGATGCGTGTACAAATGAGAAATTATTGCTCGCTGGATCTACGTCCATCACGATACCCACATGGCCCACGGAGCGTGCATTGCCACGTCCGCCGAAGAATACGAGGTCGCCCTTCTTGAGGTCTGATACGCGACCGATCGGTGTGCCTTGAGTATACTGCGAACGTGAAGTACGCAGGATGCTCACATTCTGCTGGCGATATACGTAGCTGGTAAAACCAGAGCAATCGAACGCATAGGGTCCTGACATACCAGTGCGATAAGCGGCGCCCAGATACTGGAGAGCGGTCTGTACTACGTTTTCACCAAAGTTGGCATTGTAGGGCACGGCAGCTTCTTTCTCTACTGAAGCTGTAGTCTCTTGCATTGCACCGAGGGGTGCTACTTCTTTTACTATTTTCTCTGCTGTGGGACGCGTGGGGAGCGATTCGGGCATGATGTCCTGAGCCGAAGCTGTAAAGAACGAAGCCATGCCCAACGCTATGCACGCGGCATATTTCTTTATTTGCACAATAAGTTGGATTTAAAGGGTTCTAATCTCATGGGCTAAAAGCGTTTCGACCTACAACGTACAAGACTTGCGAAACTGGCACCTCGTGCCGGCTTTCAGCCGCTACAATGTCGACTTCCTCGTGAGAAGAGTATTTCCGATTCCCTTTCTCTCTGAAAATCAACATTCGCAAAGATAATAAATATCGCGCCGAAATCCAAATAAATTAAGAACTTTTCCGATTATCGGGCCATCAAGAACGTATATTTTGCACGCATTATTGTATTGTGTGCACCAAGCAGGAGGCTTTTAATCCCACAGTGAGTCGACTGCTTCTGTCCTCTGACGGTGCTCTTCGGTGTGAGATTCAGCGTGTTTCGGATGGGCGGGAGCATTGTTTTCGGTGCGCTCATGCGTGGCGTGTTCTGCCGAATGCTCGGGTGCGGAGTGGCGGGTGGTGGAATCCTTGGCTGCCTTAGTCTCCTGCTTTGGAGTCTCTTGAGGCATTCCGCGGAACTGCGGAAGCGGTGCATTCTCATCGCCCACGGTCACGGGCATGCCCTGGTAAGCATAATTTTTGTAGATGGTCACGATATTTTCGCTCAACACGCGGATGCAGCCCTCCGAGGCACGCTTACCGATGCTTCGTGGCGAATTGGTGCCATGAATGCCTATACCGCCCAATCGCCCTGTGGCCAAGCGCAAGAAGTGGGGACCGTAGCAGCCCTTCACCGACCGTCCGTCGCGCGTGCGGTGCACCCAGTCTGTACTATTAAATATACCGGAGATGTGGAAATTGCCCTCTGGCGTACGATAGTCGCCCTTAGCTTGCTTGTTGCCGCGACGTATGCCGCAAGCTATTCCGCAGGTGAAGAGCACACTGTCTGTCTTATCGAGCACATACAGGCGCATGTGCGATTTCGACACGTAGATGTGCATGCCGTCATACTTCTCCATGAGGGCACGTTGCCTTTCTTGTTTGGCGGAATCGGTAAGGGCTTCAATCTCGTCTTCTGTGGGATTGTCCTGCGTGCGAATGAGGCTATCTTCGCGTTGGATTTCTGCTTCTTCAGCTTCTTCCTCAGCGATCTGTTCTGATTGTTTGGAGCCACAGGCTTGAAGCAGCAACATGAGTAAGGGGATAAGGTAAATATACTTTAGGTGTTTCATTTTTCTTCTCTAACTGAAGTTTCGGATTTAGGATGAGCGGGCTGAATCCGAAACTTGAATTCTCTAATATTTTGCAACATAATGCAAGGCGAGCGCAATGAAGCTCGCTTCAATTGCCGAGCCGCGGCTTATCTTATGCAAAAGTACGAAGAATGTTTCAATACTCGCTCCTTTCCTATAATAAATGTAAACGGCCGAAGTCGAAAATCACCATTTTCAATGAGATTGGATAAAGTTGGATAAAAAATGTGGTTATTCTGCCAACATTCACGCCCCTCCGACGGTAGAAAAGACACGCTCTGTCTTCATTCCTATTTTCCTCGGGGAAACCCCGAACTGAGCCTTTATTGACTTCTCGCATCATCAGCCAAGTAATGCGGGAAAGCCCTTCGTGTTGTCGTACACCGGTCGGTGTACGCACGAGCATCGGTCGGTGTACGCACGAGCATCGGTCGGTGTACGCCGACATGCACGCACATCTCCAGAAAACTTACACAAGCTGTTAGACTAATAATGCCGCAAACTTAGAGCGGCATCATACCTGGACTGCATGAGAGTCTCGCACGATTCGTTTACCCTTTCTGTGTAGAAGATAAGCTGCGGCTCGGCATAACATTCTAGCAAGCTTGATGTTCTGCGCTCACCTTGCATTATCTTTTGCTGTAGAGAATCGATAAATAAGGTGGAACATGAAGAATCGACCCACACTGGCCGACGTGCCGTAGAAGCGAGTGTCGGTGCTCACGTAGTTCCACGTGGTTTCGCGCTGATTGAGCAGATCGCTCACTTCAGCCTTGACTACGAGCGACTTGCTGCGCAGAAACGGCTGCGATACACTGACATTCCACACCGTATGCCACGGACGAGCAATGGAGGCCTTGCCATTGCGCTGATAGCGGCTCTCCACGCTCGATTTAAGTTCCATGTTCCATGGAAGCGTGTACTGCAAGCGAGCTGCGAGAGTCTCCATGAGCGAAGTGGCACGCGCTGTCTTGGGATTGGCAGATTGCGTAGAGGAGAGATAGAGCGTGTTGCTCACATTTCCCACAAACTTGCCGAAGCGCGCATTGATCGCTTGCGAGAGGTAGACCATGTGGGAATGCTGTCCGTAGAGCACGGGGGAGCCCTGCGTGGCCACTGCGTAGGCGGGCTGCGATTGGAAGTTGTAGTAGTTGCTCAGACTGAGGCTGACGCGCTGCTTGCGGTCGAGCGGAGTAGAAAAGGTGAGGTCGGGCGAAAGGCTCCATCCGCCCTGTCCCAAGTTGGTGAGATCAGAGGTGGTCACACCCGTCTGCTTGTCGTACGATTGGCGGGAGATGACGTTGTTGGTCGTCTTGTTCAAGCGCAGATTTGTCATAAAGAGCTGTCCATGCTTGAAGTTTTTCTCGTAGCCTACCGACAGACTGTTGGTGTGCAGATTGTGCAAATCGGGGTTGCCACGCGAGATGTAGAGCGGATTGCTATTGTCGGGCAAGGTGATGGTCTGCAGGAGCGAAGTGGGCGTAACGGAGTAGCCATAGTTGAGCGTAAAAGTCCCCACGGAGTCGGTCTCATAGCGCAGGTTGGCTTGTAGATTGTAGTCGGTGGCACGGCGCTCGGGGTGGAGGGGCTGGTAGTCGCCCTTGAGATAGTCGATGCGGTCGTACACCCAAGCCAACTGGCTTTGTGCATTGAGCGTCAGCCCCTTCTTGTGGTAGACGAGCGAAGCATTCAGTTGCTGCCGACGGCTGAGCGTAAGGGAGTTGAGCGTCTGATCAGGGTCGCGTGCCGCCAGTTGCCACCCATCTGTCGTGGGCAAGAGGCCGAGCTGTGCAAGATAGGCATCATATTCGGCAAAGTCTCCTCCAAGACGCTCGAGGCGATAAGCGCGCGCATTGCTGTGATTGCGACTGATGGTCGATCCATACGTGAGCCGCAGCGTCTGAAACACGGGCAGAGGGATGTCGAGATCCAGGTAGTTCTGCAGATTGAGCACGTGCAGAGCCGTAGTAGTAAAGCGGTTATAGAGCGGATCGAGCTGCGCAGAGGTGTGCTGGTAAGAAGTGTAGCTCTGAAGGTTGTGCTCGTCTTGACTTTCCGAAGCATAATAGAGCGTGCTGCGCAGAGAGATGCGCCAATTGTTCTCGCTCAGCCGCTGCGTGAAGTAGAGATAATTGCTGACTACGTGCTGTCCCTTGTGCGACTGGCTCTCCTCTCGCAGCAACGTGCTCGCCTCACCCTCCTGCATGGGCCATCCCGCGGCGGCATACTTTAGGAGCGAATCGAGCGGCGAAGCATAGCCATCGGCCGAGGTGAAGGCACGATTCCACTGCCCCTCCTGCTTGTGGTCGCGGCTATCATAAGTGGTGTAATAGTAAGAGGGGCGCAAGTCGATGTGCGTCCATGCTGTGGGCTGCCACGAAAGGGCAAAATTCCCTCTGTAGATGCGTTCATCGTTCTTCGTCTGCAGACGACTGATGGTGGTTCGGGTCGACCCATCGTCAAGAAAGTTCTCGTTCGTGCTTACCATTTCGTCGCGATGGCCACGATAGTCCCATTCGGCAGAGCCGTCCAGTTTGAAATATCCACGCTTGTTCTCCTCTCGCCCATTCGTCCACATCCACGAGAGTCCTGGAAGCATATAACGCGTGTCGCCACTCGAGCCACCAGCACCACCGTTTTCTCCCCAATCGCCCGAATCGCTTACGCTCTGATACTGCGCTGTATTCGTGAAGCCCCCATAGGCGCTCACACGCGAGCGTTCCGTAAAGGTGTTGGCAAAACCACGATAGAGCCACCGGTGGTCGGTGCCTTGCCCCACATCGGCATTGCCCGTCCAAGTGCCTAAGTATTGCTTTTTCAGCACTACGTTGACCACGCGTTCGCGCGTACCATCATCGACGCCCGTGATTTTAGCTTCATCGGTCAAGTCGTCGTAGGCCTTCACATTCTTGATGATATAAGCGGGCAGCATATCCAGCGCCCGCTTTGTGTCGCCGCGTTGGAAGTCTGTACCGTTGACGAGCAGTCGGTTCACCACCTTTCCTTTATAATAGAGCCGTCCCTGCTTCATCTCCAGTCCAGGCATGCGGTCGATCATGTCCTTGAGCATATCGCCATGTGCGGCTCCAAGCGCATCCATATCGTAGATGACCGTATCGCCACGCGTCACGAGCACCATGCGTGTGGCAGTGACAGTAGCTTCGCCCAGTTCGCGCTGCCGAGCGGAGTCGGTCCTCAAAGAGTCTGTCCGCTCTGCGCTTCGTGCATGAGCCAACGAGGGGAAGATTGTGAAGAAGAGGACAAGGATTAGGCGATAATTCATAGAGGGGGAGAAATAGGAATTGGTAATAGTGGCGCGAATTTAGAAAAAAAATAGAGAGGCGGCAATACGTTGAGGAGAATATTCACGCTTTTATCATAAAAACGGCTGCGCCTCAGCCATTCAAACAAGCTTGATGGCGTTCGGCTTGCACGTTTTTTACCATAAAAGATAAGACTTCTCAGCCTTACACAGAAAATACGCGTTGGCGGAATTCTTGGTAAACGGGTAAACAAGAATTCCGCCAACGCGTATGTAGGAGGAAATGCACACACGTGCTGCAACTTATTTGCTTTGTTTTGGAAGATCGTCTTGAATACGGAAGCGTACTGGAAGTCGGAACCATACCGCTACAGGGCCGCCTTTCTGCCTAGCCGGTACGAATTTGTGAAGCTTGCGAATGACATCGGCAACCGCCATGTCGCAGTCGAGTGAAAGAGACTTTTCTATCTTCACGCTGCTTACCGTTCCGTCTACATCCACCTTGAATAGAGCGACCACTGTACCTTGTAGTTCCATATTCTGAGCACTTTCTGGATATACGAGATTATTAGATATGAACTGCAACAACGCTCTTTCACCACCAGGATACATGGCGGGAACCTCTACAATGGCATTATCAAGCACATCCTTATCCGCATTTTTAGACGATGCTTTACCTCCTGTCCGCGGGTTATCATCCTTTAAATCATCGAGGTAGATGCTACGGCCGAAGTAATTAGGATTGAAATAGTCCTCAGAGGAAAAGGCAAATTTATTCATTGTTACATTTCTGACATTGTAAAATTTCCATTCGCTCGTAGCCGACTCTATCAAGTCGAAAGATGTGGTGCCTTGTGGCAAAGCTGGGAAGGTGAGGTTGAAATATATAGGCGTATCTACGCCACGATAGTAGGTTTGACCTGGCGCGATAGCTATGCCATCTGCCTTCAGCAGCTTCAGAACCTTGCCACTTGGCTTGCACTTGATGTAAGTACCTTTATCTATCTGACACCAAGCATAGCCCTTCGAGTAAGACTCAAAAAACACCTGCGTCATTTCACGGGTAAAGATGATTTGATCGATCTTTGGCAATTCTGCCTTAACGTCCCACTGTGGGTATTCTACATATCCAGCAGACCCTGCTGGTACATTAAACGTTTGTGCATACGATGGCGCGCACGACAGAAGCAACGCGCAAGCTGCAATCATAAGTTTTATTCTCATAATCATTTGCATTTTGAGGATTATCCGATGAGTTCAAGTTGTCCTTCACAGTGCAAAGTTAAAACATGCAATGCGTCCTTTAGCCACATTCTGCAATATTGCAAGCAAATTTTTTTACCCCCCCTCGAGAACAAATCAATACGCGATCTACTAAGGGCTCGAACGCTTCACCAACGAGATGCATAGACACACGCACTTCGCAGAAGTCGCTTGCATCAAACGCTACACATTGAGAATTAGAGAATTCTCCACGCAAGCACAAACCATATGGAGCAACGCAGTGTCTATTCATTATCGTGACATTATAGATTAGATGTATTAACACTGCAGATATAACTACTTTTTCCGAACTATAAACACATTTGGGAGTTTAATAAGTTTAGGAGTTTAATAAGTTTAGTAAGTTTAATAAGTTTAGTGAGTTTAATAAGTTTAGTGAGTTTAATAAGTTTAGTGAGTTTAGGCCGCTTCATGCTAAAACTAAAAAGCCTCTCTCAGATGTGACTCTGAAAGAGGCTTGTAAAGAAATTGGCGGCGACCTACTCTCCCGCGGGTGTGCAGTACCATCGGCGCGGTTGGGCTTAACTTCTCTGTTCGGAATGGGAAGAGGTGATCCCCAACGCTATAACCACCAGAATATTTTTAGGACAACACAAAGAGCGAAGCTCTTTGAAGTATTAAGTATAAAGTATTAAGTATTACATTCTTGCTCTTATCAAGTAATAAGTAATACTTTCTGATGTACTTACTTTACTTTCTTCTTAACTTTTAAACTTCTAAACTTATTAAACTAATAAAGCAACCTTGCTTTATTTCTTGTACTTTTATTTTTTGTACTAACTTTTAGCAGCCACGTCCCTTGCAGCGGGGACGGAAGCAAGTTTCGGGCAATTAGTAAGGCTCGGCTTTGACATCGCTGTCTTTACACCTGCCTCCTATCAACGTCATCGTCTTTGACGACCCTCAATGGAAATCTAATCTTGTGGCCGGCTTCGCACTTAGATGCTTTCAGCGCTTATCCGATCCCGACATGGATACCCGGCGGTGCACCTGGCGGCACAACCGGTTGACCAGAGGTCAGTCCAACACGGTCCTCTCGTACTAGTGTCAGAGCCACGCAAATTTCCTACGCCCACGATAGATAGAGACCGAACTGTCTCACGACGTTCTGAACCCAGC
>ERZ808270.419-NODE-419-length-24865-cov-4.247521_pt1 | contig 24865 bp, 21 predicted proteins | sample MGYA00521082_ERZ808270 | MGnify/ENA primary metagenome ERZ808270 (study PRJEB31516, sample SAMN03275594) | gut metagenome | biome: mammalia-associated habitat; material: feces | host: Papio cynocephalus | place: Kenya | collected 2012-07-27 ... | reverse complement strand
AAGTGATCTTCAAGAAATATTCTCCCATCGGTGAGATCGGAGAGAGTGCCGCACAGGTAGCGGATATCATGCACCGCCTGGCAGGCTGTCCGGTGGCAGTGTTCGACCGGGATCATGTGATCTCCGTTTCCGGCGCAGCCAAAAAGGAGTGGAATGCCAGACGGGTCTCGCCGGAGCTGGAAGATCTGATGGAACAGCGCCGCCAGTACTTTTCAGACACCGGCGAGCCGGATTTTCTCCCGGCAGAGGGTGTGGAAAAGGCTGCTGTGGCGTGTATGCCCATCCTCTCCGCCGGAGACGTGACCGGAGCGGTGGCGTTTCTGGAGGACGGCGAGCATACGTCACTCAATGAGACGCAGAAAAGTCTGATCCAGGCGGCATCGCAGTTTCTGGGAAAGCAGCTGGAGGATTAGCGCAGTACCATATGCACAAAAAACGGGCTGTCGGAGTGTTCCGATAACCCGTTTTGTGATGCAATAGAATTTTTTATGACGTGTTATCCCAACTGTACCCGGTACAGACTCGCCATGCCGGAGACCACCAGCCGCAGGTCTGCCTTTCCGGAGTAATCCTTTAGAGGAATGGTGTACAGCTGGAAATCTTCCATGTTCCGGGACGGCAGGATGTCGATGCTGCCCAGGGCAGTCTCTCCGGCGTAGACCGTTACCGTCGCCTTGGCACAAGGCGCAGCTGCCCAGAGTTCTGCCTTGGTGTATCCGGCGAACTCGGCATCTGCAAAGGTGAAGCTTCCGCCCCAGTCGTTGGTGCAGCCGTACCAGTCATTTTTCCCGTAGGAAAAGCGGAGTGTGGTCTCCATGCCGTCCTTGCTGTCGTAATTCTTGACGCAGGTGGGACGGGACAGATTCCGGAGCGGAATCACTTCGCCGGAAACCGTACATTCCAGTTCCAGGCGGATGTCCGCCGAGGATGCACCCACGGAAAAACGGTAATCGCCCTGTTCCACCAGCATTTTCTCCTGCGTCACGTCGTAGTATTCCAGGGCGTACCAGGGGACGAAGATGGTCACGGGAACGGATGCGCCTGCCGGAACGGGAACACGCTGGAATCCGCAGAGCTGCCGGTTGGGTCGTTTCGCTCTGGGGTGCAGCGCCCGGAAATACAGCTGAACCACCTCGTCGCCGTCCCGGTCGGAGGTGTTCTCCAGCGTCAGCCGGAACAGCATCCCCTCCGGCTTTTCCTCGGCGGTGAGGTCGTGGTAGACAAAGCTGGAATAGGACAGTCCGTGTCCGAAGGGAAACAGCGGCGTGACCGTGTCATACAGATAGGTGCGCTTTGCCTCGATGATGTCGTATTCCATGATGTCCGGCAGATCCTGTGCCGAGCGGTACCAGGTGATGGGACACCGGGCAGCCGGGTTGTTTTCGCCCAGGAGTGTGGCGGCAACAGCGCTGCCCAGTTCCGGTCCTGCGTGGGTGGTGTAAAGGATCGCCGGGACAAGCTCCTGCGCCTCGCCCAGAGCGTAGGGATAGCTGGAAACCAGGGTCAGCACCGTGTTCGGGTTGGCATCTGCCACAGCCCGGAGCAGCGCCTTCTGATGCGCCGGCAGTTCCAGGTCGGGGCGGTCGTAGCACTCCCGTGCCACCTGCATGGGGTGATTGCCCAGGCAGAGGATCACCGCATCTGCCTGCTTTGCCAGTTCTGCCGCGCGCCGGATGCCGTTTTCTACCGGCACCAGCCGGAACAGCCGGTCTGCGGAGGGCTTGCCGTGGCGGACTGCCCGGAGCGCGCCGTCTGCCTGGAGCGCAATGTCCATAGGCTTGTCGTGCCAGCTGCGGAAACGCATGGCATCGCCGTAGGGTTCCGGACGCAGCCACTCCCGGATGAACCACTCATACGGGGTATCGCTGACTGCCTTGTATGTGCCGTCTTCGGTGACATACTTCCCGTTGCAGCAGGCACGCAGGTTCATGCTGCCGAAGTCCCAGTCGTGGAGCAGGAATTTTTCCCGTTCGCCGACGGTGTCTGCTGCGGCGCAGAGTGTGCCGTCTTCTGCCACGGAGAAATACTTGCCGGTCTGCACCGACTGGAGCGCCGTTACGTCGTAGCCGTCATCGAACAGCACGTTTTCCTCGCCCAGCTGTCGGCGGAGTCCGTCTGCAACGGAGACCGCATAGGAAGAGATGCCGGTGTACCAGTCCCGGTAGTTCTCGCTGCCCAGCGGTCCGATGACTGCCACTTTTGCGCCGGGTTTCAGATGCAGCGGCAGGATGCCGTTGTTGTGGAGCAGGCACATCTGCTCCATAGCGGCAACTCGGTTGACCGCACGGTGGAGCAGGGTGTCGGTCTCTGCCGGCTCGGTGTTGTAGGGGCAGCTGTCGCCGTCGAATTCGCCCAGGCGGAAACGGCCGGACAGGGAATTTCCCACAGCACGGTCGATGTCTGCCTCGGTGAGGAGTCCTCTGTCCAGGGCATCTCTTGCCGCAGCTGCTACCATATCATCGGCATCGGTCATAACGTCGTTGCCGTTTTTCAGGCAGGCGGCAAGCGCCTCGGCATGGGTGGCGTGGGAACGGTGCGCCAGTACATTCTGGGAGAAATCTGCGCCGTCGGTGACGATGAATTCCAGACCCCATTTGTCCTTCACCAAAGGCTGCAGGTCGGGATTCATACACGCCGGAACGCCGCTCAGCTCGTTATAGGCGGTCATCATAGAACCGGTGCCGCCACGGACGATGGACGACTCGAACGCACGGTAATAGTATTCGTGCAGGGTGCGTGGGGTGACGTTCGAGGAGCAGAGCATCCGGTTTTTTTCATTGTTGTTGGCGCAGAAGTGTTTCAGTGTGGGGGTGGTGCGGCGGTATACCGGGTCGTTTCCTGCCATGCCCTGGGTATAGGCGGTGGTCATTTCTCCGATGAGGAACGGGTCTTCGCCGTAGCCCTCTTCGGTGCGTCCCCAGCGTGGGTCACGCTCCGGGTCAACTGTGGGACCCCAGAGCATCAAATGTCCCTTGGGGTCTTTCCGGTGATAAAAGCGAGCCTCTTCTCCGGCGATCTCGCCCAGCTGTTCCATCAGATTCGGGTCAAAGGTGGACGCCAGACCGATGGGCTGGGGGAATACGGTGGAAGGCTCTTCGGGGTCACGGGAGACATAGCCGCGGGCGACCTCCTGTCCCACATACCATTCTCCGATGCCAAGGCGTTCTACCGGGAGCTGGTGGGTGGAGAGCAGACCGATTTTTTCTTCGACGGTCAGACGGGAGAGCAAGTCCCGGACACGTTCTTTCAAGGGCAGTTTGGGGTTGCGAAAATCCTGCATAATGTTCCTCCTAAAAAAGCAAGCCTCCTTTGCATCCACAAAGAAAGCCTGCTGTCCTGTGTTGGTATGATTATAGCACTGCCGCCGGGGTGTTGTCAATAGAAATTGTATAAAGTATCGCACAAAGAAAAGGTGCAGTGTCACAATTAGTGACAGAGGAGTCTGTGACCACGTATTTTTTTGCACAAAAAAACAGCAGACCGAAGTCTGCTGCACTTATATCTGAATTCCATTTTTTGCGATTTTCTCCGCCTGCTTTTTCAGCCGCAGTTCCCGGAAGAAATTTTTCAGCACCTGTGCGCATTCTGCCTGGAGCAGTCCGGCGTGTACTTCCGGTGTCCAGTTATAGGGCAGTGTAAACAGCTGTTCCACCGAATCCACAGCGCCGCCTTTCGGGTCAGATGCGCCGTAGATGACCTGATCCAGCCGTGCGTGCAGGATCGCTCCGGCGCACATGGGGCATGGTTCCAGGGTCACATACAATGCGCTGTCCAGCAGCCGCCAGCCGCCCAGGTTTCTGCTTGCAGCATCGATCGCCATGATCTCGGCGTGCGCCAGCGGAGAGCGGTCGGTCTCCCGACGGTTATAGCCTTCGCCGATGATGCGCCCGGTGGACTTCTGCACCACTACTGCGCCCACCGGAACTTCGCCCATTGCCGCCGCCTGTTTCGCCAGGTCTAAGGCACGCATCATATACCGTGCCTGCGGTACAAATCCGGTTTTCGTCAAAAGATCACCTCGATCACCATCAGAATGATGCAGAGAAAGAACACAACGCTCAGCGGTCCCAGGTGCATGGTGGTGTAGATGCGCTCCCGCATGGAAAGATAGTGCTTCTGCGTCAGCAGCGCAGGACTTTTCCGGGTGGGACGAATGGACAAAAGGCAGAGCAGGATACCGGTGAGCAGCACCAGGAACAGGAACAGCGGCCGGTATGCCTGGAGTGTCTGGTTCGGCCAGACCTCCATGGCGAACAGTCCGAACAGCATAACGTGATACAGCATCCGGCAGAAGATGGACGGGATCAGAGAGCCGCTCCGGAGAACGGCAATGCCGGAAACGATGGAGAACGTCAGTTCCATCAGAATTGTTGTCCAGCTGTGAGAAATACATACCGCCAGGATCGCCGTAAAAATGATGGCGTACCAGTCACCGAACTGTCGCAGCACATGAAGAACTTCTCCGTGGAGAAACAGTTCCTTGCAGATGCTGACCGTCAGCAGTTCAAAGATCAGATAGACCATCTGGTAAGACGGCCGCATATAGGATACAGTGTAATATGCCTCGCCCAGTGTGCTGTTGCTGAGGAAGTTGATGGGTGAAAACAGCATCCACACGTTGGTCACCGCAAAGATAATCAGCGTGACCGCAATGGTCGCCGGGAATTCCCGCGGGGCATCCGGCTTCAGATGAAATGCCACACGCCGCGGCATCCGGAAAGTCAGCCGGAAAATCAAAATCGGCACCAGATACTTCAGAATGGTTTTCAGCATCAGAATGACCAATACAGCAGTCTGGTTGCCGTAGACCGTGCCGTCGCTGTAGCAGTATCCTACGTCCAGTCCGATGATCTGCGCCGCACCCATCAGAAGTGCAGTCAGCAGGTTTTCAATCAGCAGAAAGGCGAACAGCGCCATGCCGATCACCATATTGATCTGCATGATGGCACGCCGTTCCTCGGCTGCCGGGTCTGGCTCGTGATAACCCTTTCCCTCTACATAAACAGCCTCTTTGGTACGCTTTCGGCAGCGGAACGCATACTCGTTCTTTTCGCTGCTGCGCCAGGTACGAAAGGCTTTGTTGTATGCCTCGGAAGTGGTGCCGTAGTTGGATTCTTCCACCACATCTACCGTGTCCGGGGCGGATGCCGGTAAATTCTTCATAGGATTTTTTGTCATGTTGTTACGCTCCCCCAAGCGTTGCGGCAGTACCGCACATGTTCGGCATCTGATCGCACCCTTTCTGCAGAATCAGTGCCTGCGGCAGCTGCTGAAACAGTAGTTTTCCGAATGCCGTGTGCCTCCGGGAACAGCAGCATCTTTTTTCTGAGTATTCAGAAATTTGCGGCTGTATATCAAATTACTGTGATTTTTCTCATTTTTTCTACTCATATTATAGCACACCCGAAAAATGGATGGTTTAGTGAAGTTGAAATAATATCGTTGCACTTTTTGAAACTTCCACATTTTTGATATGGATAAGATAAAAGAATCAATTATATCATGCTGTATTTTCGAAAAAGAATTGAGAATACAACAAAAAACGACATGGTAGAAGAAAATTGCCATGCCGTTTTGTTATGCTGCCGGGGAAACGCCGGGACAGACTCAGTCCGCGGTGCTGCCTTTACAATAGAACGTGCTGGGAAAAAATTTTTCCATTTCCTATTGACAACTGCTTTTGGATATGGTATACTATATGCGTTGCATGAGAAGTACAACACTTACAATACATACAACGCAGTAGATGCAGCGTGGTGTGTGCTGTGTTTGTGTAAGAATAGAATGGAGGTTTTGCCATGTTCCAGATCGACCCGATGTCAAGAGAACCGGTCTATGAACAGATCATCCAGCAGGTGCAGCAGTTCATTCTGACGGATGTGCTGCAGCCGGGCGGTCAGATCCCGTCTGTGCGGAGCGTTTCGATGACCAATTCCATCAATCCCCGGACGATCTTAAAGGCGTATACAGAGCTGGATGCCAGAGGACTGATACAGTCCGTGCCGGGAAAGGGATATTATGTCTGTGCGGATGCAAAGCAAAAGCTGTTGGAGAAAGGGCGAGAGAAGATGAAAGATCTGACGGAGATGCTGACGGCGCTGGCAATGGCCGGCGTGACGAAAGAGGAGATCACCGCCTGTGTGGAACAGGCATTCACTGCTGCAAAGGAACAGCAGAAGGGAGGAGAATGAGTATGATCGAAGTCAAAAACCTGACCAAGCGCTTTCAGGATTTTACGGCGCTGGAAGATGTCACCTGTTCCATCGGTTCGGGTTGCATCTATGGCATGGTCGGCTCGAACGGCGCCGGAAAGTCTACGTTTCTGCGGGCGCTCACCGGCGTATACCAGCCAGACGGCGGCAAAATTCTCATCGACGGTCAGTCGGTGTGGGACAATCCTGCTGTAAAGCGGCGCATCGCCTATGTACCGGATGAGCTGTACTTTCTCGCCGGGGCGAATCTGAACCGGATGGAACGGATGTATCAGAGCCTGTACCCCGACTTTGACAAAGACCGTTTCGAAAAGCTGTGCGACCATTTGCAGCTGCCCCGGAACAAATCCCTGGGACAGTTCTCCAAGGGAATGCGCCGCCAGGCAGCGACCATCCTGGCGCTGTCCTGCCGCCCGGACTATCTTTTCTTTGACGAGACTTTTGACGGTTTGGATCCGGTGATGCGCAGCTTTGTAAAAAAGCTGATCTGCGAGGATGTGCTGGAGCGTGGCGCATCTGCCATCATCACTTCTCATTCTCTGCGGGAACTGGAGGATATCTGTGACCAGCTGGCACTGCTGCACAAAGGCGGTCTGGTGCTGGAAAGCGACATCGAGAATCTGAAAACGTCACAGTTCAAGATCCAGATCGCTTTCCGGGAGGACTATGACAAGAGCAAGTTTGACGGCATTCAGATCTCCCACTACGAGAAGAGCGGCAGTGTCGCCAATCTGATCGTCAGCGGCGAACGGGAAGACATTGTGCAGAAACTCCGTGATATGGATCCGATCCTGCTGGATGTGCTGCCGCTGTCGCTGGAAGAGGTCTTTACTTATGAAATGGAGACGCTGGGCTATACGTTCCAGATCGATGACTTGATAGAGGAGGAAAACCGCCATGCAGAATCTTAATCGGGACGACCGCCGGGAGATGCGCCGCCAGATGGTGAATTCACTGGTGCTGCTGGCGGTGGTATTGGGGCTGGCTGCGGTGTGTGCCGTGGCATATCTTCACGCTAGGGGAGGATTTCTGAGATGAAACGCAAAAAAATGACTTTTTCGCTGAAAATGCTCTGGGAGGGTTTTCGGCAGTGTAAGATGATCGGTATTTTTGCTGCTGTTATCATCGTGCTGGGTGCTGTTCTGGCGCCGGTGGCACAGGTGATCGGAATGAGCAGCAGCCCGTATCACACCAAGATAGTTTATGAGGCATGGAGTGCAAATCCCGTTATGCTGCTGGTGCTGGTGGCTGCGCCGCTGATGACGCTGATCCTGTTCCACTTCCTGGACAGCCGTGCCGCATCGGACCTGTACCATGCGCTGCCGCATAAGCGCATCACTTTATACCTCAGCTATGCCGGGGCGGTGCTGACCTGGGTCGTGCTGCTGCTGGTGCTGGGAACGCTGGCTTCTTTGATCACCTGCGGCTTTGCACATAATTATATTGCATTGCTGAAAGACAGCCTGCTGCCCTTTGCTGTGAGCTTGTTCTGCATCAGCTTTCTGATGATTTCCGGTATTTTGGTCTCTATGAGCATCACCGGTACGGTATTCACCAACATTCTCTTTTCGGGTATTTTGCTTTTTTTGCCGCGGTTCTGTGCCTATGCGTTACAGAAATCCGTGCAGAATGCACTGCCGTTTTTGTCGGAATCTTCGGGAAACGGATTTTTCCGCAATGCCAATAACCTGCTGTTTTCCGGCGTAGGCGGTGTCCTGGGACTGATTGATGACGGTTCGTTTTCTGTTGAAAGTATTCTGTCTCCGGGCTGGCAGCCGCTGCTGTATACGTTCCTGCTGGGACTGCTGTATTTCCTGATCGCAGCGTTCCTGTTCTGCCGCCGCCGCAGTGAGGCTGCCGGACAGTCTGCGCCAAGCCGTCTGCTCCAGCATATTTACCGCATCGTGGTGACCATGACCATCTGTATTTTCATTGTCTGCGTACTGTATATGGATCTGGTGGATCACACGGCACACGACAACTGGTTTATGTATCTGATCTTATATCTGGCTGCGGCGCTGGTTTACTTCGCATACGAGCTGATTACCACCCGGAAATGGCATAACCTGCTGACAGCACTGCCGGGGCTGGGCATTGTGGCACTCTTAAATGCAGGCATTCTGCTGGGAATGCACATGGTGCAGAGCCATATCGTGGCACAGCGTCCGGCAATGCAGGAGATCGAAAGCGTATCGTTCTGCAATACGGACGGCAGCGAGTATATTTCTTCCAGCAGCTATCTGAGCTACCAGGACTATGTCAACCTGGAATGCCGGGACATCGAGATCACAGATCCCACTGCGGTAACGCTGGTGTCCTATTATCTGGACGAAAATCTCAAGACCTGGGAAGAAAGCGCAAGCGCTTACGATAAAAAGTACCGAGGCGCATATTCGGATTATAACTATACAGAGGATGCTGCGTCTGCTGCGGTGAACCGCACCGATGTTTATTATGCTTACAATGTAATCATCCGCACCAAGGACAATACCCTGAATCGTCTGATCTATGTGCCGGCGGCAGAGACAGAAAAGCTGCTGAGCGCACTGCAGTCCAACCAGGCGTATGTAGACGCATGGCGCAATCCGCCGGAGGAAATCGACGGAACGGCAACGCTCAACACCCAGTCAAGCGCTTGTTACCTGAGCACAGGCCAGGCGGAAGAACTGCTGCAAAGCTATCGGGAAGAGTTGCAGACGGCAGATTTTGAACAGCTGTATCAGCAGGTGCAAAACGGCGCTGATACCTGGGTGAGTGATATCAACTATTCTTTCCGCAAGAACGGAAAGCTGTACAGCCTGGACTGCTCCATTTATGAGGAGTTGACCCCGAAAACGGCGAAGAAGTTTTATGAAATGCTCTATGAGGCACAGAAGGACGATATGACATTGCTGCGCCAGCTGACGGAAAACAGCGACAAGGACATCTCGTATTCCATCAACGCATACGGCGGCGATGATACTGCCCATGCCGGATACTACGCTTTTGCATCGGATACCGCACAGCTGAACAAAGATGCGGCAGTACAGCTGCTGATGCAGTATGTGCAGGACAGACCCATGCAGGCAGGCGAGAACTATGTGACCATTTACCTGTGGGCAGACGAAGGCTTGTCCGATGATACACAGTCGCTGGATCTTCAGCTGTCGCTGGATGATGCGTTTTTCAGCGACGAAAAGACAACTGACTTGTTCGACATTGACAACTACAATGAGGACGGACTCATCGACAACTCCGGCGAGGACGGACTGGGCTAAGTTTTGACATCTTCAAAGCGGAGTCTGCAAGTTTCTCCATAAGGGTCGGAACAGACTCTGAGCAGACTCCTGCTTCTTCCTTATTTTCCACGAAAAGCATTCTTTCCCTGTTGGGAGAGGGTGCTTTTTTGGTTTCTGATCGTTATTGTAGCATATAAAGGCAACACCGCACAAAGCCCGCCTGGCGGCTTTGCACGCAATCTGCTTGCTGATTTTCCGTCATACTGCACAGAAATCCCTTGACATACGGCAGTATGCCTGCGGAATTTCTGTGCAATCTGCCGAAAAATCCGGCTTCGCATCTTACGCACAAGCTTTGTGCGGTGTTGCCAAAACGTGCCGCTGTAAAGCCGTTTGGCGCAAAAAATACGGTTCGGCTGCGGCGTATTTTCTCCGGAAAAAACTTTTTTTCGGGGCAAAACCGGAGGCGTTCCAAAAAACCGCCTGCCCCACTAATTTTATTTTCAGAGATGATTACACCTAAAAATAGGTATATTCAGATTCAGAAAGAAAAGTTTCATTATTTCAAATTTTGAAAAATAAAAACATCAAAAAAATGCTTGACAGTACCCGAAAGTTGTGCTATAATAATTATCGTTGCAGCGCACGAGTGCTGGTGTAGCTCAGTTGGTAGAGCAGCTGATTTGTAATCAGCAGGTCGGGGGTTCAAGTCCGTCCACCAGCTCCAATTTTCTACAACATACATATGTTACATGGGGGAGTTCCCGAGTGGCCAAAGGGGGCAGACTGTAAATCTGTTGCTTCTAGCTTCGATGGTTCGAATCCGTCCTCCCCCACCAGAGAACAGGCAAGCTCTTCGGGAGTTTGCCTGTTTTTCTTTTTCGCATCATGTGTATGGATTGTAGAGTGACTGAAATACTATATCATATGGTAAGTGCCTGCGCCGTCAGGCAGCGGGTTCGTGACAAACACATACCATGGGAAATGAGGAGAAAATTATGGTTCGTGAGGATTTGAGAAATGTTGCCATCATCGCACACGTAGACCACGGTAAGACAACTCTGGTCGACGAGATGCTGAAACAGGGCGGTGTGTTCCGGGAAAACCAGGCAGTGGCAGAACGTGTTATGGACTCCAATGATCTGGAACGGGAACGTGGCATCACGATCCTGGCAAAGAATACATCGGTACGCTACGGTGACACCAAGATCAATATTATTGATACCCCGGGACACGCTGACTTCGGCGGCGAGGTAGAACGTGTTCTGAGCATGGTAGACGGTGCGATCCTGCTGGTCGATGCCGCAGAGGGACCGATGCCGCAGACTCGTTTCGTGCTGTCCAAGGCACTGGAAATGAATCTGAAGATCATCGTTGTTGTCAACAAGATCGACCGTCCGGACGCTCGTCTGGATGAGATCGCAGACGAAGTGCTGGAACTGCTGATGGATCTGGATGCCAGCGAGGAACAGCTGGAGAACACCCCGTTCCTGTACTGCTCCGGCCGTGCTGGTACTGCAAGCTTTGAACCTCACGGTGAGGGCAAGGATCTGAAACCGCTGTTCGACACCATTATGTCCTATGTGAATCCGCCGGAGGGCGACCCGGATGCACCGCTGCAGATGCTGATCTCTTCCATCGACTATAATGAATACGTGGGCAGAATCGGTATCGGCAGAATCGAAAGAGGTACCATCCAGGTAGGACAGCAGGTGCTGCTGGGCAACTATCATGACCCGGAGAACACCCGCCGCAACAAGATCGTTTCTCTGCTCCAGATCCAGGGACTCCAGCGTGTTCCGGCAGAATCGGCAACCGTGGGCGATATTGTCTGGATCAGCGGTATTGAGAACATCTCCATCGGCGACACTGTCTGCGCACCGGAATGCTTTGAGCCGCTGCCGTTCACCAAGATCAGTGAACCGACTGTGGAAATGACATTCAGCGTCAACGACAGCCCCTTTGCCGGACAGGAAGGCAAGTTCGTCACTTCCCGTCAGCTGCGTGACCGCCTCATGCGGGAACTGCTCCGTGACGTGTCCCTGCGTGTGACAGAGACAGAAAGCACCGATGCGTTCCGGGTTGCCGGACGTGGTGAAATGCACCTGTCCATTCTCATTGAGAATATGCGCCGTGAGGGCTATGAGCTGGGCGTTTCTACCCCTCGTGTTCTGTATCACGAAGTAGACGGCAAGCGCTATGAGCCGATCGAGGAACTGTCCATTGACGTGCCGGAAGACTGTGTTGGCTCTGTAATGGAAAAGCTGGGTTCTCGTAAGGCGGAACTCCAGGATATGCACCCCCAGGGCAGCCGTACCCGTCTGACATTCCTCATCCCGTCCCGTGGTCTGTTCGGCTATAAGAGCGAATTCTTGACCGACACCAAGGGTGAGGGCATCATGAGCAGCGTGTTCTATGAATATGCGCCGTATAAGGGCGATATTCCCCGCCGCAGCACCGGTTCGCTGATCTCTTTCGAGACCGGCGAGGCTGTTACCTACGGTCTGTTCAATGCCCAGGAGCGTGGCTCGCTGTTTATCGGCGCAGGCGTTCCGGTATATGAGGGCATGGTCGTAGGCGCATCCCCGAAGGCAGAAGATCTGGTGGTCAATGTCTGCAAGCGCAAGCATTTGACCAATACCCGTGCCAGCGGCAGCGACGACGCACTGCGTCTCGTACCGCCCCGCAATCTGAGCCTGGAGGACTGCCTGGAATTCCTGGCAGACGATGAACTGCTGGAAGTTACGCCGAAGTCGCTGCGTATCCGCAAGCAGATCCTGAGCAATCAGCAGCGTGCCAAGATGCGTGGCAAGATCAAGTAAAATCCCATATTCCCCCGTCCAAGAGAGGAATCAAAATATGAAACATTTTTGGAAAAAGACACTTTGGGCTGCGCTTTTGACAGCAGCGTTTGCGCTTTCTGCCACAGGCTGCGGCAATGACAGCCAGACAAGCAGCAGCACCGCAAATTCTGCCGACTCTGCCGCACAGACAGAGGAGAGCAGTGCTGCGCCGGCGGAAAACGGCGGTGCGGCAGATGCAGCAGATACAAACGTGTTCACTTACGAGATGCGAGATGACGGCACTGTCACCATCACCGGATACCAGGGTGCAGAAACTGCACTGGACATTCCGTCCACAGTGGACAACTATGTGGTCTCTGCCATCGCAGACCATGCCTTTGAGGCAAACTGGGACATCACCAGCGTGACCCTGCCCAGCGGTCTGTCGGAGATCGGCGAGGGCGCATTTATGGACTGCGGCAATCTGACTTCGGTGACCATCCCGGACACTGTGGCGCAGATCGACCGTGCCGCTTTTGCCGGCTGTTCGTCGCTGGCGAGCCTGTCTCTGCCGGAGACGGTCTCTACCGTTATGGAAGAGGCGTTCACCGGCTGTGCCGGTCTGACGGATCTGACCGTGGCGAATGCGTCTCTGGAGTACGACAGCTGGGGTCTGGTCGAGGGCAGCGAGCCGCTGAACGTGACGATCACTTGTCCGGCTGGTTCTGCCATTGAGACCTGGGCAGCCGCCAACGGCATCAGCACAAAAACGTTAGGATAAAAAAGAGAAGGCAGCACTGCACAAAGTCCACCTGGCGGCTTTGTACGGTGCTGCCATAAGAAAGCGTGGGACAATGCGGGTGTAGTTCCCTACAGCATAGCCATATGGCGTGTAGGAATCCACCCGTGTCTGCCCGCGCTTTTTGTTTTGGAGGAAATTTATGAAACACATCTGGAAAAGTGCGCTGGCTCTGCTGCTGGCGCTGGGAATGACCGCAGGCGCATTCGGATGCGGCAGCAAGAAGGACACCGACGAGAAAAGCGCATCGGAAAGCACAGCGTCGGAAAGTTCCGCAGAGGAGTCGGCACAGCCGGTGACGGAATCCGACCCGGCAGACATGGACTATCAGCTGACCTATGACAAGGACAAAGTGCCGGACGATCTGGCACAGACTATCGCCATGTACTTCTACGCCGTGGACACCCAGAACTATGACCTGTACGTGAAACAGATCAATCCGCTGTATCAGACCAGCCTGGAATCCCTGATGCAGGAAAAGTACGGCTACGGCATGGAAAACAGCATGGAACAGCTGCACCAGAACCTGGTGAACTATGCCGGCACGGACGATTTCACCATTGAAAGCCTGGAACTGGCACAGGCACAGGAGGTTCTGGCAGAGGACTACGATGCAGACACCAACTTTGTCCAGGAATATCTCAATGCCTATACCCAGGCATTCGGTGAGGATTTCACCAAGCAGCTGGAGGAGGAGTCCGATGCCATCTATGACATTGCAGTCACCATGAAGGGCAAGAACAGCGACGGCGAGGAGATCACCATTCTGGACGGACTGGAGATTCTGGTGGCAGAGACAGACGGCTCGTTCGGCGTGCTGGGATAAGCCGGATCAGGCGGAATTGGTGTTCTGTATGGAATTCCTTGTGAAACCCTTGACAATTTCGCTGAAAAAGCGTATAATAAAAAGTACCGTGTTTGCAATTTTTCATGTGATTGCGGAAAAGTTTTGGAAGATCATACACAGGATGGAAAGGTGTATGTTTTTTTCCACAGGAGGGTATTGACAATGCATAGAGTATACAATTTCAGTGCAGGTCCTGCGGTTCTGCCGGAAGAGGTTCTGCGTGAAGCCGCTGATGAAATGCTGGATTATCAGGGAACAGGTATGTCTGTGATGGAAATGAGCCACCGCAGCGCTGCCTTCGATGAGATCATCAAGACCGCTGAACAGGATCTGCGTGACCTCATGGGTATCCCCGATAACTATAAGGTACTGTTCCTCCAGGGCGGTGCCTCTCAGCAGTTTGCAGCTGTTCCCATGAATCTGATGAAGAATGGCGTGGCAGACTATATTGTCACTGGTCAGTGGGCAAAGAAGGCTTATCAGGAGGCACAGAAGTACGGCAAGGCTGTAAAGGTTGCCTCTTCTGAGGATGAGACTTTCTCCTATATCCCGGATTGCTCCGATCTGCCCATTGATGATGATGCGGACTATGTTTACATCTGCGAAAACAACACCATTTATGGTACAAAATATAAAAAGCTGCCGAACACCAAGGGCAAGCCGCTGGTTGCTGACGTATCCTCCTGTTTCCTGAGTGAGCCGATCGACGTAAAGCAGTACGGCGTGATCTACGGCGGCGTACAGAAGAACGTAGGCCCGGCAGGTGTGGTAATCGCTATCATCCGGGAAGATCTGATTCCGGAAAAGCCGGCTGTGGAGAACACCCCCACCATGCTGGCATGGAAGACCCAGGCAGACGCAAATTCTCTGTACAACACACCGCCCTGCTACGGCATCTATATCTGCGGCAAGGTATTCAAGTGGCTCAAGAAAATGGGCGGCCTGGAAGAAATGCAGAAGCGCAATATTGCCAAGGCAAAGGTGCTGTACGATTTCCTGGACGAGAGCAAGCTGTTCAAGGGTACTGTCCGCAAGGAAGACCGCTCTCTGATGAATGTGCCGTTCGTGACCGGCGATAAGGACATGGACGCAAAGTTCATCAAGGAGGCAACTGCTGCCGGCTTTGTGAATCTGAAGGGTCACCGCACCGTTGGCGGTATGCGTGCATCCATCTACAACGCTATGCCCATCGAAGGCGTAGAAAAGCTGGTTGCATTCATGAAGCAGTTCGAAGCTGACAACGCTTGAGGAGAGAATTACCATGAAATATTCCATTCAGACACTCAATAAGATCTCGAAGGCAGGCACAGACCGTTTCTGTGATGCTTATACCATTTCGGATGATGCGAAAGACCCGGATGCCATCCTGGTCCGCAGCGCATCCCTTCACGACACCTCTTTTGGTGATAATCTGAAGGCAATTGCCCGTGCCGGCGCCGGCGTCAACAACATTCCGCTGGATCGCTGCTCTGAGGCTGGCATCTGTGTATTCAACACACCGGGTGCCAATGCCAATGCTGTAAAGGAACTGGTGCTGACCGGTCTGCTCATCTCCTCCCGGAAGATTCCGGAGGCAATGGCTTGGGCTGCAACCTTGAAGGACGGCGAAACATCTGTGGCAAAGCAGGTGGAAAAGGGCAAGAGCCAGTTCGCAGGTCCGGAGATCAAGGGCAAGACCCTGGGCATCATCGGTCTGGGTGCTATCGGTGCGCTGGTGGCAAATGCCGCAGTTGCACTGGGCATGAAGGTCGTTGGTACTGACCCGTTCCTGTCTGTTGGCGCAGCACTGCGTCTGGATCCGTCTGTGACAGTTGTCAAGACCCAGGACGACGTGTTCGCTGCGGCAGATTATCTGACCATTCACGTACCGTTCAACAAGGACACAGAAGGCATGATCAACGCTGCTGCCATCGCAAAGATGAAGGACGGCGTTCGTGTGCTGAACTATGCCCGTGGTGAACTGGTCAACGATGATGATATGATCGCTGCGCTGGAAAGCGGCAAGGTGGCTTACTACTGCACCGACTTCCCCAACGCAAAGACCTGCAATGCAAAGCACATCATTGCAACGCCGCACCTGGGTGCATCCACCCCGGAGAGCGAGGACAACTGTGCAAGCATGGCTGCGGATGAGCTGATGGCTTATCTGGAGCAGGGTGATATCCGCAACAGTGTGAACCTGCCGAACGCACAGCTCCAGGCAGCTTACACCAAGGTTTGCGTCATTCACCGGAATGTGCCGGCAATGATCTCCGCCCTGACCTCTGTCATCGGCGTAGCAGGCGCAAACATTGAAAACATGACCAATGCCAGCAAGAAGGATTACGCTTATACCATTTTGGACATTGACGGCGTAACCGACGGCATGATCAAAGCATTGACTGCGATCGACGGCGTACTGCGTGTGCGTGTGATCGAAAAGTAATCTGTGCTGTATTGCCTAAAGGCATCTGCCCGAATTTTCGGGTTGAAACGGTGTGAAAGCACCGGATAGATTGCATTTCCAGAGTAGGGAATGGTGCGTTAAGTGTTCGGCAGACGGGGAGTTGCTGCCGGGACGAAAAGCGAGACAGATCGCTTGCGGTACCGTTTCCGCATCCCGCTGAATGTATCATAAGAAGTCAGAAGTCTCTCAGAGAAACCTCTTATGTACACGAAGCAGAAACGTTTTTGTGTTAGCAGAGAGAAACACTGCGTAAAGCCCGCCTAGCGGTGTTATACAGTGTTTCTCAAGAAGGAGGTATTTTTCATGAGAGACTTTTTGTCATTATTCACCGAATCCGCCAAGGAATTCACCAAGGTGCGCAGCCTGGTGACCACATCGCTGCTGGTTGCCGTTTCTATGGTGATCGAGATGTTTTCCGTTGACATCGGCTTTGCAAAGCTGAACTTTGCGTTCCTTGCCATCGCCATTATTGGTATGCTGTTTGGACCGTGCATGGGTCTGATGGCTGGTTTTGCCTGCGATATCGTGGGCTATCTGGCACATCCCAGCGGCGGATTCCTGCCGGCTTATGTACTGGTAGGCGGCTTGCAGGGTCTTGTATACGGCTTGTTCCTGTATCACAAGGTCAAGGGTCACAGCATCCAGTTCGTCAACAACAAAACGGAAAAGTCCACGGACATCACCCTGTACCTGCGTGCAATCCTGGCTCGGCTGACGGATGTGATCGTCATTAACCTGCTGATCCAGACCAAGCTGAACCTGCACTACGGCTTCATTCCCCAGGAGGCTTATGGTGTTGCGATCGTTGCGAGAGTGGCGAAGAACGTGATCGAGCTGGCAATCGACCTGCCGCTGCTGTTCATTCTGCTCCCGGTGGCGCTGAAAGCATATCAGCACATTTTCTGCCGTTCGGCAGCGCCGAAAATTGCAAACTAAATCAAGCGCTAAGATAATGTGAAAAGAAAAAAGCCGCCTGCGGCTGTCCCTTTGCTCTGGAAGGGTACAGCCGCCAGGCGGCTTTTCTTATTGGTAGATGTTCTCTGCATCTGAATACGTCTGTTCCCGGAGCTGCTGCGTCAGCGCTGTCAGAAACGGTCTTGCTGTCCCGCCGCAGTCATAGACTGTGCCGTTGGCATTGCGGCAGCAGCCGTCCTTGAGCGAAAGGCGCACAGCGTCCCCGGAAAAGTCCAGGGTCACGATATAAGATGCTGTGCCGTCCGGATTCTGATTGCTGTTCTCCCGGTAGAGGTGAATCTCCTGCAAGCCCTCCAGCAGGGCAGTGCAGGCGGCGCTGTCCGTAAAGGTGTAGCAGTCGCCGCTGCCGTTGTCCGTGACGGTAATATTCGAGAGTGCATCGGCTCGGAGCGTGGAGGCGATCAACGTGGTATACGGCGGCTCTGGGTCGGGCTTTTCCTTGTGGAAAAAGAGAAAATAAACGCCCAGAGCGATACCGCCCAGCACGCAGATGCCCAGCAGGACCAGCGCACCGATTTTCAGGTGCTTTTTGCGCAGGGTCATGCGTTTTCCTCATCCAGCCGCTTTATCATTTGCAGATAGTTCAGATTTTCGTAGCCCAGGCGGTAGTAGAGTTCCTGCGCACGTTCGTTTTCCGGTTCGGTCTCCAGGCGCAGCATCACAGCGTCGCCCCGGAGCTGTTCCTCCAGCCATGTCAGAAAACGGCTGCCCAGACCCTGTCCCCGGTACGCCGGGCGGATGTATAGATCTTCGACCCAGACTATCACGCCGCCTGCCTCGTGCTGCATCATGCGGTTGGTGACCGCAAAGCCTGCGGTGTTGTCACCGTCGGTGAAGATATAGCCGGACAGATACTGACCGGAACGCATCATTTCTGCAAAGGCACGGCGGTGATATTCTGCCGGGATGGGGTGCAGGACAGCGTCGGAATGGTAAAATTCCTCTGCCATGGTGTAGAAGTCCGTTTCGTCTGCCGCAGTAATGGGACGGAATGTCAGTTCGCTCATCGGTGTCCGCCTCCTCCGCCGTGGCTGCCGCCGGAAGAACTGCTGTGGCTGCTGCCGCCGCCTCCACCGCCGCCGCCGCTGCTCTCCGAGGAGATCCGGGTGCGGGTGGTGTAGGTGCGCAGAAACCGGTCGGAGCGCTGGAGATACTGCACATCGTTGGTGACCAGATATCGCTGCAGACTGCCGGCAGTCTTGAACTGATACCGTTTCCGGATGCTCAGCAGGGCAATGAGAAATGCGATCAGTCCCACTGCAACGGCGAGGACGATGATCGTTCCCCAGCTGAATACGGCGGTGTATTCAGACGGCAGTTTATCTACTTGCTGTACCTGGTCGTCCTGCAAAATGAGATACTTTCCGGTACTCTTGTTGTAGGTGTAGTATTTGTCAGAGGGAGCGCCCCGATCGGCGTAGTATTCCAGATCGTGACAAAAGCTGTGGATCGCAGACGGCAGATCCTCGTTTCCACGCTCCAGATACTCCTCCACGTCCTGGATCATGGTGCTGACACGGTCATAATCTTCGCCGTTGCTGTAGTAGAACTGTCCCTTGCCGCTGGTGGAGAGATAGTCGTACAGGGAATATGCTCCGGACATATCCAGATAGAGGAATACGCCGTCGGTGTCGATGCCGTAGAGTTCTTCGTAGGTATCGTCGCAGAATGCAACGGTATCCTTGTCAGAACCGTCTCCGATCTCGGTATTGCCGATCCACAAGGCGACGTTCATGCCGCTTTCATCTGCTGCGTTCTGGAGTTCCTCCATTGCCGTCTGGAATTCGCTGTCCGACAGAAAATCTCCTTCGTCACAGAGATAGACATTGCTGCTGGAATCCTCGGTTTTCGCCGAGACGGAGGGAAACGCAAAATTGCAGGCACAGATGCCGGCAGCCAGAGCCGCCGCTGTCCATTTCCAAAATAATTTCATCGGAACAAATACCCTCCTAACAGTATTGCAAGTCCTATCACAACCGCCGCTATCACGCCGCTGAAGATCAGCGCCTTGGGCCAGCTGAGCGGCGGTGTGCCTGCCTGTGTGCCGGTCTGACCGTTCATGGCGAAGTCGTAGTCCTTTCCGTGGTACTGGTAGTGCATGAACCATACCGGCAGCAGGGCATAGTCGTGACGGATGTTCTCCATCTGGACGTTGTGCGAGGTCACTACGTGCGAGCTGTAACCGGTGATGGAACGTTCTACTACCTTTACGGCGTGGGTGTCGATGCGCTTGTGGATTCGTGGCAGGATCTGGTCATACGGCACGTCGTATTTCTGTGCCATAAAGCCGCTGAGGTACTTCATGGAAAAGGGTTTCATCTTGTCGTAGGAAAACGGCTCAATGGCATCCATCAGCGCATCCTCGATCTTCTGAGAGCCGTCTGCCGGTACGCCACGGTAGGGAATCTTTGCCAGGCGCTCTACCGCATATTCCTTGGTCTCTGTGACACGATAGTCCCCCTGCCGCCAGCTGCGCTCTTTTTTGCCGAGCGCATCTACATGAGTATTGGCATCACAGTTGGTGAGCCAGAACGGCACATAGACGCCGGTCATCTTTTCCAGCTGCTTTTCTGAAGTGAAGCTTCTGGGCAGAAACCAGCGCTTTTTGCACCAGCTGTGCAGCTTTTCCAGGGCAGCCTCCCGGGAGACAGCGAACGGCAGCACATATGCCGGCTTGTATTCGCCTGTGAGCCGTCCGGCGAGAACCACCGGGGCATGGCAGTAGTAGCAGAATGTGGCAGAAGTCTCTGCCTCTGCAATGATCTGTGCGCCGCAGTTCTGACAGGTGTAGAGACGTGTCTCGTTTTCAAACGCCTTGTCGTCGTTTTCGCTTTCCAGCGTCTCCGCAGCGGCATCCGCATTCTGGTTCGCCTGCTGTTCCATGTTCTGGTACAGCTGCTGCATTTCTGCCTCGGTATAGCTGGTGTCGCAGTATTCGCAGTTGAAATTCTGATGCTCCGGGTCGAAAGTCAATTCTGCGCCGCAGTTGGGGCATTTATATTGTACGGTATTCATGTTTTCTCCTTTGCCGGCGCTTATCCACGCTTGCTGCCGCAGTTGGTGCAGAAGTTACCGGTATTCTCTGTGCCGCAGCTGCACTTCCATGCGCCGGAGGGTTCCGGTTTCTTGCTGCCGCAGTTGGTGCAGAAATTGCCGGTGTTCTCTGCGCCGCAGCTGCACTTCCATGTGCCGGCAGGCGCAGGCTTTTTGCCGCCGCAGTTGGTGCAGAAGTTGCCGGTGTTGACTGTGCCGCAGGTACAGGTCCAGCCGTTAGCCGGAGCCGCCTGTGCCGCTGTCTGCTGCTGCATCTGCTGTGCGTTGGTGGCAGATGCACTTGCCATAAAGTTGCCTGCGCCCTGCATTCCCATGCCCATTGCCATGTACGCCTGCCCTGCGCCGGCACGGTTCGAGCCGGCAGACTGCAAGCCCTTTGCCACAGCCGACTGCACAAAGCCCTCACGGACACTGGGGTCGCCCATCATAGCGCCCTGGTTGCGCATATTGATGAGCGCCTTGCTTTCGTCGTCGTAGCTGATGCTGGCGATGCCCACGGCGCAGATATCCATGCCACGTGCCTGTGTCCAGTCCTCGTCCAGAACAGTTGCCATATACTTGGACAGTTCCATGCTCTTGGACGGCAGGGCAGAGATGCGGACACCGTCCACGGACATCTGACCGATGGCAGACTGGAGTGCGGTGAGAAATTCCATGTTGAACTGGTCGCCCAGAGCATCGAATGTGAGATTGGATGCGTTGCGTGGTACGACTTCCATGAAGAATTTCAGCGGATCGGTGATCTTCACGGAATAACTGCCGTGGCAGCGCACGAACAGCTCTGCATTATAGAAGTTGTCGAAGTATTGCAGGGCGTTGCGTGTGCCGAACTTGATGCCGCGGATCTCCTGCAGGTTGATGAAGTAGACCTGCTGGGACTTGCCTGGCTGACCGCCGAACTTAAAGCGCTCGAAGGATTCCCGGACGGAATCTTTCAGTTCGCCGTTGAACATTGAGGGAGAAGAGGAGAGGAACACCTCGTAGCAGCCCTCTTCGGCAGTGTAGTCCACGATGCGGCCGCTGTCCACCAGAATCATCATCTGGTTCGGACCTACCTCAATGCGGGAGCCGTTGGAAATGATGTCCGGCGTTCCCTTGGTATTGCTGCCGTGTTTGCCGCGCTTGATCTGTACTCCTCTTGTCAGAACGGTGTTTGCGCCCATGTCGCCGGCTGTGATATATTCCAGCCAGGAATCTGCCAGTGTGCCGCTTACTGCACCTGCTGCTGCACGAATCAAACCCATAATATAAACCTCCAGTCGTATTTCTCTGCGGGACGAAATGCTGTCCCGGCGTTTTGTTTCGAGTATATGTTGTTTCTGTCGCTGAATTGCAACAGGAACAACACAATTATAGCATAAAAAGATTCAATTTGCAAGAGAATTCGGAAGAATTGCGAAAAAAACAGCTGTGGAATCCAACTGCTTTTGGAAGAGCAGCATGGGGCAAAACCATCCGGATGACCGGATTGAAAAAACGCTTGACTTTTTCGGAAAGGTATGGTATACTGAAACATATGCTCCTGGTCGGTGGGCATATGCACAAAAGAGATTGGGGTATAGCCAAGGGGTAAGGCAACGGACTTTGACTCCGTCATTCCGCTGGTTCGAATCCAGCTATCCCAACCAGAAAGCAACCGGTTTTATGAAAAGTCCGCTGTCCGTTATGGGCGGCGGATTTTTTCAAAGAAAGGACAAAAATATGGGTGACCACAAGCTTGCCTGGATTCTCGGAATTGTGACCGTCGTGTATCTGATCGCTATGATCCTGCTGTTCTGGCGCTATCGCCGGGCGATGGATCAGCTTTCGGACAAAATGCGGGAGTGCCAGGAAAAAGAGGCGGCAGAAAAACTTGCCGAAGCACAAAATCAACAGACAGAGGGCATCACTGCGATCTATCAAAAGCCGGATGTGCCCGAACCGGAAGAAGTGCCGGAAGCGGAGACGGAGGAAACTTCAGAGACAAAAAAAGCGCAGTCTGAATCCTGACAGACTGCGCCGAATGGGTGCTTTTGCAGTGCGGTTTCTCACGCACAAACGTAGTATTTGTTGTCCAGTTCGATGATGAATACGGTGACTTCGTCACAATAGATGGTGTTGGTGCCGTTGGTGATGACAGGCTCTACGGTGAGGGTCTTGCAGCTTTCCATGTGTTCTGCGCAGTAGCTGCTGTCTTCGTTCAGCTCGTCCAGCATACCGGTGAGGTATTCTGCATTAGAGCCGGTCTCGTTCTGTTTCAGACATCCGTTTACCATGATCTGAGAGAACGTAAAAGCGCCGCCCATCTGGTCTTCATAGCTTTTCTTCTGCTGGGATACATAGGCACTGTCGTCCAGCAGATCGCCGTAGGCATTTTTGTAAAGGGATTCCATGTATTCCGAAACGGTGCAGGACTGAAACAGTTCTACATCTTCGTTCTGGATGGAACCGTAGTAGTTCGCCAGAGCGTCCAGCTCGCCGTCCTCCAGAAAGCGCTTGTCGTATTCCAGCGGCACGGCACGGCTGGTGTCGTCACGCATGGTTGCGCCGTATTCCAGGTCTGCCATGTCCACGTTGATGCCGGATTCGCTGCTGGAAGAATTGTCGGAACATCCGGCAAAGCTGGTGCAGAGCAGTGCGGCAGCAGCGGCACAGGTCAGGATTCGCCGGAGAGTATGGGTTCTATATGTCATGAGGTATCAGTTCCTTTCCAATGTATATGCTACCTTATACTCTATCACATTTTCCGGCGGTTGTCAACAGAGAATGCGAAATTGCTGTTCAAATCAAGCACCAAAAAGTCTTCTTGAAAAGGGAGAATTGCCACGGGGCAGACGTTTCGTAAAAAGTATTCGGAGGGATTATCCCCCTGTCAGCTTGTGCTGACATCCCCCTTTTCAAGGGGGACTTTCTTAAAATTGATTTGTGCGAAATTGCTGTGCCGTGTCCAGCGCAAACCGCTGCATCAACCTGTCAAAAGAAAGGAAAATCGTTATGCCAAGATTTTTTTTAGAAGAACTAGACGAATCGGATGTCTGCATCACCGGACCGGATGCCCGGCACATCGGGCTTTCCCTGCGGATGCGTGTGGGAGAGATGCTGACGGTGTGTGCTTACGGACGGGATTATCAGTGCAGGATACGCTCCATTACGCCGGAGGAAGTCCATCTGGATGTGGTCTCTTCGGAGCTGTGCGCCGCAGAACCTACCGTGGCGCTGACGCTGTACCAGGCTGTGCCAAAGGCAGACAAGCTGGAGCAGATCATCCAGAAATCCGTGGAACTGGGCGCTGTGCGCATCGTCCCTGTGCTGACCAGACGCTGCATCTCCCGTCCCAAGGCGGCGGAGTTTCAGAAAAAGCTGCCGCGGCTGCAAAAGATCGCAGCGTCTGCGGCAAAACAGGCAGGGCGCGGCATCATTCCCGAAGTTGCACCTATGCTCACCTTTGCCCAGGCGTGCGCAGAGATGCAGCAGGCAGACCGGACACTGCTGCTGTATGAAGGCGGCGGAATCCGGTTCAGCGAGGTTGATCTGACGGACTGCCGCACACTTGCCCTGGTGGTGGGCAGCGAAGGCGGCTTTGACCCGGAAGAGGCAGAACAGCTCAAGCAGAACGGCGCTGTTCCGGTATGGCTGGGACACCGCATTCTCCGCTGCGAGACTGCACCCCTGGCAGCAATCGCCATTGCCATGCACCGCACCGGCAATCTGTAACAATTAAGGCAACACCGCACAAAGCCCGCCTGACGGCTTTGCACGCAATCTGCTTGCTGATTTTCCGTCATACCGCACAGAAATTTCTTGACATACGACAGTATGCCTGCGAAATTTCTGTGCAATCTGCCGAAAAATCCGACTGCGCATCTTACGCACAAACTCTGTGCGGTGTTGCCTTAAAACCAAAACGCCCGGCATGACAGCTTTTCGGTCATGCCGGGCGTTGTTATATTTGCTATATCATATTGTTCGGAAAAAATTACTCAGCGCCGTCTCTGCGCAGAACTGCAACCGCAGTCTTTGCCAGGATCTTTGCATCGGTGGAGATGGAGCGGTCACGGATGTACTTCAGATCCAGCTCAACCCACTCGTCAAACATAATGTTGCTTCTGCCGGAACACTGCCAGTAGCAGGTGATGCCGCCTTTGGCATCCAGACGGTGCATCTGGTATGGGGTGTACTTTTCCACTTCTTTCGGAAGGGGCGGACGAGGACCGACCAGACTCATGGAGCCGTTCAGCACGTTGAAAAACTGGGGCAGCTCGTCCAGGCTTGTCTTTCGCAGGAATCCGCCGATGGGTGTGACACGGGGATCTTTTTTCATCTTAAAGACCGGACCGTCAGCCTCGTTCTGCGAGCGCAGTTCTTCCAGCTTTTGTTCTGCATTTACGCACATGGTGCGGAATTTATACATGGTGAAGAACCGTCCGTCCTTTGTGACGCGAACTTGTTTGAAGATCGGATTGTGGAAGTCCTGCAAAAAGACGACCAGTGCGATCAGCAGCATCGGCACGCTCAGCACAGCAACTGCACAGAACGACAGGATCACATCAAT
>ERZ808270.418-NODE-418-length-25001-cov-37.221238_pt1 | contig 25001 bp, 13 predicted proteins | sample MGYA00521082_ERZ808270 | MGnify/ENA primary metagenome ERZ808270 (study PRJEB31516, sample SAMN03275594) | gut metagenome | biome: mammalia-associated habitat; material: feces | host: Papio cynocephalus | place: Kenya | collected 2012-07-27 ... | reverse complement strand
TAGCGAAGCGTGAGGTGAAGATTCATGCAGATACCAAGGCTTACGAGGCTTTGAAGGGGAACTATCCAGACACCTTATTATATAAGGCTGAGGAAGGCATTTGGTTCACCGAATGGATGAGTATGCAACTTGCCATCAAGACCGTGGTATCAGAGGACGAGGCACTAGAGCATATCGCCACCTACGGAAGCGGTCATAGCGAAAGTATTGTATCAAACGACGAGGCTGCCCAAAAGAAGTTCGAAGCTTTGGTAGATGCAGCTTGCGTCTATGTCAACGCTCCTACCAGTTTCACCGATGGTTCACAGTTCGGACTCGGAGCAGAGATTGGTATCAGTACCCAGAAGTTGGGTGCTCGCGGACCAATGGCGTTGGAGGAAATCACCACTTACAAATGGTTGATTACTGGACAAGGACAGATCAGACTATAACTTGCTTGCTGCGGATTGCAAATCCGCAGAACTACAGAACGAAGAGTGAAGAGTTCAAATGACTCTTCTCCGTACCAACTCCGTACCATCTCCGTATCAAGTCTATACCAAGTCTAGGTTTCTGCAAAGTTTGCAAGGTTTGCATGCAAACTTTGCAAACTTCTAGGCATAAAATAATATACAACAGAAATAACAAACAAAAAATATTGCAAAATGAAGACATTCTTTAATGTGGAAGACCTTGGCGACTTGAAAGCCGCTCTCGCCGAGGCACAGGAAGTGAAAGCCAACCGTTTCGGTTATCAAGAGTTGGGCAAGAACAAGACCTTGCTGATGATATTCTTCAATAATAGTCTCCGTACTCGATTGAGCACCCAGAAAGCCGCGATGAACTTGGGCATGAACGTCATCGTGCTCGACGTGAACGCTGGTGCCTGGAAGTTGGAGACAGAGCGTGGCGTCATCATGGATGGCGACAAGAGCGAGCACCTCTTGGAGGCAATCCCTGTGATGGGTAGCTTCTGCGACCTCATCGGTGTACGTAGCTTCGCTGGCTTGAAAGACCGCGACTATGACTATGCCGAGACCATCGTCAACCAATTCGTGAAATACAGCGGTCGCCCAGTATTCGCCATGGAGACTGCCACCGTTCACCCTCTCCAGGCATTCGCCGACCTCATCACTATCGAGGAGCACAAGAAGGTGGCTCGTCCTAAGGTAGTATTGACTTGGGCACCTCATTGCCGCGCCTTGCCTCAGGCAGTACCAAACTCTTTCGCTCAGTGGATGAACGCTGCCGACGTTGACTTCGTTGTAACTCACCCAGAGGGCTATGAGCTCGACCCTAAGTTCGTGGGCAATGCAAAGGTGGAGTACGACCAGAAGAAGGCACTCGAAGGCGCAGACTTCGTCTATGCCAAGAACTGGAGTTGTCCTGGTGTGAAAGACCCAGCGCAATACGGACAGATATTGAGCAAGGACATGAGCTGGACCATCGACGAGGAGCACATGAGCTGGACCAACAATGGTTGCTTCATGCACTGCTTGCCAGTTCGCCGTGGCCTCATCGTTACCGATGATGTCATCGAGAGCAAAAACAGCCTTGTCATCCCAGAGGCAGCCAACCGTGAGATTTCAGCCGAGGTCGTCATCAAGCGCATGCTCGAATCTCTCTAAAAATCAGCAACAAACAGCAAAAATAAGAATAAAAGCAGAAAAGATGGATTTTATTCCCATCTTTTCTGCTTTTTTATTACCACATTTGAATATTTTTACGTACCTTTGCTGAAAATAGCTGCACTCGGTAATCTGAAAGCAAGCTTTCTTTGCACGCGGTTGCATGATCTTTACAATACAAATCAAACCAATATAAAGAATGGACGAAATCATCAAGAAACCCGGAATACATACGCTGATATTCCTAGGGGCGATAGCATGTTTTATGTTCTATCAATTCTTCTACCCCTATCACTTCTACTACCAAGAACAGAACCAACTCTTCCTTGGTACATGGGATTATGTGCTCCACTATCTCGACAAACCAGGCTGGCTAGCATGTCTGGCAGGAGATTTCTTCACACAGTTTTATTACTACAAAGCCATCGGTCCTATCATCCTGACGCTTGCCATCCTTTTGGCAGGCTATGACATTCGGCACGCCCTGGAGGTTACAGGCATCAAAGGAACCTGGATTCCCTATACCGTCGCCTGCCTTGCCATGACTTTCTTGGTATGCCTCAGTTTCGACTATCAATTCCGCCTTTGCAGTGTCTTCGCCTTCATAGGTGGAGCCGATGTGTTCAGGACAAGTACCAGTTCTTTTCACAAGACCGCCAAGTATCTGAAAGAGATAGACAGCATGGACCAAAAGCTCAATCATACGTCGGGCATGGGGCTCTTCTATACCGTACTGGCATTCAACATCTTCATATCCACCTTGGTGTGCCACTGGTTCTTCGGAAGCGGTGTATGGGTCTACACCATACTTGTGGCATTGGGATGCATCATACACTTCAAACAGCCTGGCAACGTTTGGAGATGGGTAGCCTTGATAGTGCCGTACTTGGTCATCTTGCCATGCAAAAAGCTATATTCCGTAAACTACCAGAAACTCTACACCTATCCTAGCATCGGAAGACTCTCCAAGCCACAGATGGATTGGGAAAAGACTTTTGATGCCGACTTCGAGTTCTATCGTGGCGACTACAACAAGATTATCAACATGGCGGAGAGTGCCAAGAATCCCAACAAATACTTGGTATTCTACTACAACTTGGTGATGGCACAAAACCATTCGCTCACCACTAACTTGCTGCGATTCCCGACTCCATGGCTTGGCACAACCGCAATGCCTAACGCCGAGACACATACCGCCGCCCTTCATGCACTCAACGAGTTATCATGGATTCTTGGCGACATGTCGTCTTGCAAACGTACAGCCATATTGGCAAACATCAAGTCGCCCAACGGCAGAAGCATACGAATGGTGAAACGTCTGGCAGAAATCAATCTAGTGACAGGCGATTACGACACGGCACGCAAATATCTGCGCATCTTGCAAAAGACTGTAGTATGGAAAAATTGGGCTAACCGTATCTTCGCAGCCCTAGGTCGCCATGCTACAGAAGAGGAACGAAGCACACTTCAACCTTACATCAACAAACAGCCATCGGTCAATACCCAGGACACGACACGCAAGAACGACGACTACCGTGCCATCATGCACGAACTGGCAAAGAGCAACCCCAACAACTACATGGCCATCAACTATCTGCTGTGTACTGACCTCTTGCAGAAAGACTTAAATACATTCAAGCAAGATTACGACGCCTACTATCTGAAGCAAAAGAGTCCGCTCTACAGCCGCTTCTACCAAGAGGTGCTCGCCATGTATCTCACCATGACACACGCCAGTCAAGCAACATGGAAATACTATATCAAGCAGCCTGATGCCGTCGACCGCTACCACCAATATCTGAAAGAACCGGACGATGCAGCCTTCCGACACAGCTATTGGTACTATTACGACAAACGAAAAAAGATATGAAACAGATAAAGACATTATTATATACAGCCATAGCAGCCATGATCACTCTCTCATCATGCGCTCCTACCCACGAGAATGCAGAGCAGGTAAACCACCTGCCCAATATGTTTCCCGACTATGCCGACATCACCATTCCCGTAAACATCGCACCGCTTAACTTCATGGTTCGCGACAAAGACCTGCAAAGCATGGAGGTGGAGGCAACCATCAAGACAGGCTCTATTACACAAGAAAGCACCGACGGCAATAGTCTATCGGTCGCCACGAAAGGCAATATCGTACAGTTCAGCCTCAGCGATTGGAAAGACTTCCTGCAAAAAGCCGCAGGCAAGGAGGTAAACGTGCAGGTATATACCTGTAACAAGCAGGGCGACTGGACTGCATTCAAGCCATTCACCTGGCAAGTGGCTAACGACAGCATCGACCCATACCTGAGTTACCAACTTATTGCCCCCGACTATAAGGTGTGGAATAATATCGAAATCAAAGAGCGATGCATCGAGAACTTTAAAGAGAAGACTCTCGCCGACCATGAACTAGAAAAGAACAGTTGCATGAACTGCCATATTTCCGCCCATCAAAACTCAGCCATCAGCATGATATACCTTGCCGAAGACGGAAGAAACGCCGTACTCAGCCGAAATGGGGAATTGCGCAAGTTGAACATACAGAAGCAAGAAATGGTAACTCCAGCCACCTACTACGACTTCGCCCCATCGGGCAAGTATATCACCTTCTCCACCAACGACTACGAGGCGGCTTTCCATGCCTCAGCCAACCAGCGAGTGGAAGTGTTCGACAAGAGAAGCGATGTCTATGTAGCCGACCTCGACAACAACACCATCATCTCATCACCGCTCACTTGCAACGACCATACCCTTGCCACTTTCCCGACATTCTCCCCTAATGGCAACTACATCTACTATTGTGTAGCGAACAACAAAGGCATCCAAGACCATAACATCAAAGAGCTGAAGTATGCTTTGGTACGCATCCCATTCGATGAGAAAACCGGACGATTCGGTAATCACGTGGATACCCTCTACCAAGCTCGCTACATTTGTCACCCCAAGATAAGTCCAGACGGCAAATACTGTCTCTTCACCGTTGCCGATTATGGCACCTGTCCTGCCTGGCACCCAGAAGCTAACCTTTGCTTAATCAACCTGCAAACCAACCACATCGACTTGCTCAGCAACGTAAACAGCAAGAAGAGTGACACCTATCACAGTTGGTCGCACAACAGCCGTTGGTTTGTGTTCGGAAGCAAGCGCGATGATGGTGTTTACACCAAGCCATACATCTGTTATTTTGATCGCCAAGGCAAGGCACACAAGCCATTCCTGCTACCACAGAAAGACCCATCGGTATACGACTACAGTCTAAGATGCTTCAATACCGTCGAACTCTATCGGGAAACATCCCCATTCAATTGCTTCGATCTAGAGAACATCCAGAAGAAGCCTGCGGAATCTTTCAGATAAAAAGCTATTGAGACTTACCCCCTATCTAGGAGAGCGATACCCCCACAAGAATTAGGCATCCCAAGAACATCTCCAAATCAGAGATACTCATTTCTAGGTATTCTTGACAAAAAGCAGATGACGGATTCGCTTATATCGAGATTTATCTGTAACTTTGCAGTCGAAAAAGACAAAAACAAGATGGATAAATATACAATTATTTCACCAGAAACCAAGGGCTCGTTTGGCGACCGCTTGAACTTTCTGTACCTCAAGTTAGGCAACTATCTCGACATGGAAAAGATAGAGAATCGCAATCTGCAATACTGCAAGGTATTCCTCAGCGATTCGCAAAACCAGATAAAAGACTTCAAGGAATCTCTTCTTTTCCAAGAGATTCTCTCACATACCAACCTCACCATCGTAGAGCAGCCACCGCTCTGCGGCAGCAAGGTGAGTTTGCTGGTAAAGACTACCGACGATACAACCCCCATTCTCTTCCATAGTCTCCGACTCACCGAAGAGGAAGCCAAAGGAAGAGACTCCTACCAGCAGACCGTCCTGTTATTCATGAAGTATCAAGACATCCTAAGAGAAATCAATCTCATAGCCCAATGTAAGAATCCTCTCAACCACGAAGTGTTGACCATGAAGCGTAACCTCGTGAGGACATGGATCTACGTGAATGGCATAGATGTAAACTACAAGGGTGTGGTAGAAGGACGAAATGACATATTCGACACTGAAGGTCTCACTGCCGACACCCACTATATCGCCAGCACAGGCATTGGTGGCGCTACCCCAGTTCGCCATGCAACTGTAGCCATCGACTTCCTCACCATTCCTGGCATCGAGGAGGAAGACAAGCATTACTTACAAGCACTCGACCATCTGAACCCTACCCACGAATATGGAGTGGCTTTCGAGCGAGGCACCCGCCTTACCTTCCCTGCCCCAAAAGAGAAGGCTGCCAAGAAGCCAACAAGCACCAAGCTGCAGTTCTTCATCTCGGGCACAGCCAGTATTGACAAGCATGGAACCGTGGTTTACGAGGGCGATGTTGTAAGACAGACAGGCAGACTATTGGAGAACATCGGCGCTTTGCTGAAAGATGGCGATGCCACGATGAACGACATCAAGTACTTCATCATCTATCTGCGCGACATCTCCGACTATCAGACCGTAGAGCACCTGATGCAACAGTTCTATCCGGAGATACCCCACATCATCGTGGAAGCCAAGGTTTGCCGTCCAGGATGGTTGATAGAAATGGAATGTATCGCTGAAAAAGAAATATAGAGTTAGGATACATCTCAGAAAGGGAAGCCCTAAATACTTATATTCTATAAAAATACAGAAAACTTACCTACAAAAGGTACTTTTCTGTATTTTTTTTGTCCTTTCTTAATATCTTTTACTATCTTTGCAGAAGATAAGTTGCACTCGGCAATTTAAAAGCAAGCTTTCATCGCGCTCGTTTGCATGATCTTGCAAAAACAATTTAAATCAACAGAAGATGAACAATCTAAAGACTAGACCAGGAGTAGGATACTATTGTCTCGCCTTCATGTGGGCGATAGCATGCTTTGTGTTCTTTCAGTTCTGGTATCATTACCACTTTTTTTATCAAGAGCAGAATCAGTTGTTCCTGTGGTCATTCGATTATCTGGTAACTTACCTCGACAAACCGGGATGGCTGGCATGCTTGACGGGCGACTTCCTCACCCAGTTCTATTATTATCTCTACGCCGGTCCTATCATCCTGACGCTCGTCCTGCTCTTCATGGGACACAACGTGAGATGCGCCTTGCAAGCTGCCGATGTCAAGGGACACATATTGCCCTGCCTCATCGCCCTCGTTGCGATGACCATCGAGGCATTGCTGAGTCTCCATTACGATTACCGTCTGAGCAGTATCTTTGCCATAGCGGGCGGTGCCAACGTATTTAGGGCGAGTACCAAGGCTCTTACCTTCACACGTGTGTTGGTCAAACGAATGGAGAAGAAAATAGGTGGCGAAGAGTTGGAAGACCATACCCTGCCCCATTGGATTTCAGCCGTCAGCATTTTCATCACCATTCCTGTATGCCATTGGTTCTTTGGCTCTGGCGTATGGATTTACGCCATACTCGTCATCATCGGTTGCCTGATACACATCAGACAAAGCCGCAACTACCTACGCCTTGGAGTGTTGGTAGCCACCATGTTCCTGCTCATGCTCACCAAGCGCATATACTTCGTCGACTTCAAGCAACTATATACTTGCCCAGACTTTGGCAAGTTTGTGAAGCCAGAGTTCGACCTGGAGAAAACTTTCTCCGTAGACTATGAGTATTACTTCGGCAACTACAACAAGGTAATCAGCATCATGGAGAAAGAGGAAAATCCGAACCAGTACATGAAGTTCTTCTATAACCTCGTGGTAGCCCAGAACAAGAGTCTCTCCGACAACCTCCTCAGATACCCAGACAACAACCTGGGCACTTTCGAGACCGTAGGACCCGGTACCCCACCCATGACCATCAAGACCATCGGTGAACTATACTGGTTGCTAGGCGACATGACCTTTGCCGAGCGAGCCACCATCCTGGCAAATGTCAGTTCTCCATTCAGTCGCAACATTCGCAATGTGAAACGACTCGCCGAAATCAACCTGGTGAAAGGGGATGTCAATGCTGCCAAGAAATACCTGCGCATCTTGCAAAAGACATTCGTGTGGAAGCGATGGAGCAATCGCATCTTTGCCGCCCTAGGTCGCCACGCCACCCAAGAGGAACGTGCCACCCTACAGCCATACCTCGACAAGCGTCCTTTCATCAACACACGAGACACCATTCGCACGAACGACAACTGCTACACCATCATGAGAGAATTGGTGGAGAGCAATCCTGCCAACAACATCGCCATCAACTACATGCTGTGCAGCGACCTCTTGCTGAAGGACATGGATACATTCAAGCACGACTACGACGCCTACTATCTCAAGCAGAAGCACGTGCTCTACGACCCACTCTACCAAGAGGCAATCATGATATATCTCGCCGGAACCAAGGCTTCGCAAACGGAATGGGCGAAGTACATCAAACGTACGGATATACTGCAACAGTTCCAGCAATATAACAAGCAGCGAGGCAGCATGGCATTTAGCGGAACTTACTGGTACTACTTCGACAAGATGCCGGTGCCAAAAATGCAAAAATAATCTTCCAAGCAGAAGTTGTAAACCAAGAGTAAACTCAACAAACAATGAACCCAACAACGAACTTAGCAAACAATGAAAAAACGGTTACACCTTATATTATATAGTGCACTGACGGCAATGACGCTCTTCGGCTCATGCTCCGCCACCCATGAGGATGCCATCCCCGTGAATCACTACCCCAACATGTACCCAGATTACACCGATGTCACCATCCCTGTCAACATCGCACCGCTCAACTTCGTGATGCGCAACAAGCACATCAGCAATATAGAGACCGTCCTCACCATCGAAGACGGCAAAGAAGAGGATAACACGCTGTCGGCAACAAGCAACGACCGCAACCTCACTTACAGCATGAGCGAGTGGAAGGACTTCCTAAAGAAAGCTGTAGGCAAGAGAATTAAGGTGCAGATATACAGTAAAGCCGACGACGGAGGCTGGACGGAATACAAACCATTCCATTGGGAAGTGGTGGGCGATAGCATCGATCCTTACCTCACCTACCGCCTCATCGAGCCAGACTACGAGGTATGGAACAAGCTACAAATCAAGCAACGTTGCATCGAAAACTGGGATGAGAAGATTCTCGCCGACCACAACCTGCAAGAGAACCGCTGCATGAACTGCCATGCCTTCGGCAACCAAGACCCGAACTTGAGCATGGTATATATCCGTGGAGAGAACGGCGGTGCCATCCTCAACCGCAATGGCAAGCTTCGCAAGCTTGACATCAAGACCGACAACATGGTTTCAGCGAGCGTATACTATGGCTTCAGTCCATCGGGGAAATATATCACCTTCTCCACCAACATCATCATTCCTGCCTTTCATGCCAATGCAGACAAGCGACTGGAAGTATACGACACGAAGAGCGATGTCTACGTGGCAGACCTCGACAACAACCGCATCATCTCCTCGCCTTTGACAAGCGACAGCACCAAGCTAGAGACCTTCCCTACGTTCTCACCCAACGGCAAGTACGTTTACTATTGCGTGGCAGACCGCAAAGGCTTGAACACACCGAACCTAAAGGGATTGCAATATGCCTTGGTGCGCATTCCGTTCGATGAAGAGACGGGAAAGTCCGGTACCCAAGTGGATACGGTCTATCATGGGCGAAGCGTATGCCATCCAAGGGTTAGTCCTGATGGCAGATACCTTCTCTTCACGGTAGCCGACTATGGAACCTTCCCGATTTGGCATCCCGAGGCAGATCTACGTATGCTCGACTTGCAAACAGGCAAGGTGGACAGCCTCAACATCGTGAACAGCAAGAAGAGCGATACATACCATAGTTGGTCGCACAACAGCCGATGGTTCGTCTTCGCCAGCAAGCGGGACGACGGTCTTTACGGCAAGCCCTATTTCTGCTATGTAGACCGCAAGGGAAAGGCTCACAAGCCATTCGTGTTGCCCCAGAAGAGTCCGACGTTCTACGACGATTGCCTAAAGAGCTTCAACATTCCAGAGTTGAGCCGTGGTCCCGTTCCTTTCGATGCCATCGACATCGAGAACGTGATGAAGCAACCGGCAGAGAAGTTTAAGTAACGAATAAAAGGGTGTGCCATAAGTCATGTCCTATGCGCCCTGAAAGGGCAATCTGCCCCTAGCCTAGGGCATCGCCTTGGGGTTAACGTCCCAACAAAATGTCGCCCTGAAAGGGCAAAAGCATCTCATTATTAATGCTTTTGCCCTTTCAGGGCGACATTGCTTAATACCAATATTACCCAGGGTGTTGCCCTGGGCTAGGTGCTTTTGGGCTTTCAGCCCGTCTTTGTCTGCTATCAATAGGACTTATGACACACCCTCTTATTCGTTACCTTACTTTTGTAGGAATTCTCTTATCGCTCATGATTTCATTTCCAGCAGCACGAGCGTCCAGCTCCACTGGCTTCGATGTGAAATCTGGCGTATTGTAGGAATCAAGCAACTCATCGTAGTATTCCTTCGGATTGCGCTGTGGCAAAAGGAAAGGCTTGCTTACATTGCCTTTGTCATCAATGCAAGCGAGATACAAGCGAGTATAGAGTCCATCGCCACGACGTGAGGTGAAGACAAACCAATGGGAATCCTTGCTCCAATTGTGCCAACTATCAGTATTCTTGCTATTCGCTATAGTCATTGGGCGAGCCTCACCTGTCTTCAAGTCGAGCAGCCAATTATCTGCTTCCTTATGCCAGATAGGAAAACAACCATAGTCGCTCATCGTAAACATGATGTACTTGCCATCGTAAGATGGACGAGGATGGGTGGCACTCTTCCCCATAGCACGTGCATTGAAGATAGTATCCACCTTATTGCCAAACTTACCTGCTACTGGGTCGAAGGCTATCTTGCAGATGTTATATTTGATGTCCTTGTAGCCGCTAGGGATTGGCTCGGCGGTAGAAGAACAGAAATACATCGTCTTGCCATCAGGCGAGAAGACAGGATAGGTCTCGTAATGATCCTTCGTCATCAAGAGCGTGTCGAGTATCAACTTATGGGTATCTGGCTGATACACGAAGACATCGGATGCCTGGTCGAACACCTCGATGCGCTCGCTGCGAATAGCATGGAAACTCTGGTGAGTCTGGTTGGTGCTATAGGCACAATACTTGCCCGATGGATGCCAGTAAGGATAAACCATCGAACCATGCAACGAATCGTTCTTCGCCTTCAGCCACTCTCGCTTGCCATGCTGCGAAATCAAGGTAGCGCCGTGGTCACCACGCACATGGAAAGTAAACTGGTCTGGGTTGGTTCTGTTTGCCGTATGGCAGTTGAGACAAGCCCCCGGAGCCGCCGTATTCTCCAAGATAGGAGTCTCCTCGAAGTTGCTCAGGTTGCGCTGATAAAGTCCCAACTTGCCATACACCTCATAGCCAGGGGCGATGCGGCGATAGGTCAAGCCCCAATCATTCAGTTCGTAAGGACTTACGTAGATATTGAAATCCTTGTACTTGAATCTTTCACCATTTTTCTCCACAAATACCGTAACCGTTAGTTTGCTTCCCTTATTCTTTTTCAAGAAATCGTGCCATTCATCTACGTCAAACTCCGCATACTTCTTGTCGTAAGAATATAGTCCCTCTATGGTTTTCGGACCCAGTATACACACGTACATGTCCTCTATATCGTCATCCACCATATTAAAATCAAGCGGTGCGATATTGGCAGGAACTGTAACCCCAACATAATCGGGGAATATCTTAGGAAATTGGTTGACTTCCTTGGCATATATCCATGGCGAAGGATAACAGCAAGCACTAAGCGAAGCTATCACCACCCCAACCAACAGAACACCCAATAAATTCTTCAATACTTTCATCATATTCAAATAAACATTAATAAACCTCCTTCATTCCTTCTTTCTTCTTGGCAGCTTCCTCTGCGCTCCTCACCATCATATAGTACCAAGCGTTGGAAACGTATGGTTGCTGGCTGAGCTGAGGATCCTTCGGATTCTGCATGTAAATCTGAATGAAGTTGAGCGTATTGTTTACCGTCTGCGCATCCACGCTATATGGGATGGTGCGAGGGTCGCTGTGCGTCTTCATCCAGTTGCCGATGAGAATTTCCTGGAAGGAATGAGGGATATGGTCGTAGCCCACAAACCTGCCCAAAGGATAATATTCCATGAACTTATCCATGTTGCGCTGCAACAGCTCGTAGCAAATCAAGTATTCGAACGCCATCTTGTTGGTCTTGTCGTTGAGGAAGAGCAGACCGAGCATCTGGTCCATCTCTCGGTCGCTGAAGAGGAAGTCTTGCTTCTTCTCACGATATTTTCTCAACTTTCCATAGATAGGATGTCGGTTAATCGCCTTCTCGTTGCCCAGCAACGCCATCGTCCGGTTAGCCCAGTCGCGATAGAAGAGCGTTTTCTGCAAACGACGAAGCAACTTGGCAGCCACCTTGTAATTGCCATTGATAAGCTCACACTCAGCGATGCGACGGGTCAATCGACTGCTCTTGCGATAGTTCGGAATCGCCTCCTGTGCCTCAAACATATATCGCTCGGCATCGTTCACCATGCCCAGACGATAGAATATCTCGGCAGTAGAAACAGGCGAGGTCATATCTCTGGTAAAGGTAGGAAACAATCCCTCTCCTCCATTCTGATAGAACTCGAAGAGTCGGTCGGCAAGCTGTCCCGTCTGGCTCAGAGCGAGGTTTACGCAAGACACACCCAAAGGAGTGTTCGCAGGTTCTTTCTCCGCCTTCTCTATGATTTTGTTCCATTGCTCGGTTCTCACCAAGAAGTCGTAGTCTATCAGTTCGTAAGTCAGCTTGTCGAAGGAAACCTTGATTCCGAATACGGAAGCCACGATTACCAGTATATAAGATACCGCCATCACAAGCTTAGACTGCTGCAATTTCTGCAAGGCAGGCGAATGGAAGCCAATTGGCGCCATTCCCAAGAAGGGAACAACCACTGCCAAGACCATCACCACCAACAATACTTTCGGCACGATACCTGGGAAGCGATAGTAATTGAGTCCGGAGAATATTCGATATAAAGGATATTGCAAGGTTTGCGTGGTCAGCAAGATCCAAGCGATGGTAAGCGTCAAGATAGCAGCAGCGTAGCCCAAAGCCGTAGGCAAGTTTCCTCTTCGCTTGCCACGCATCAAGACATCGCCCATCATCAACGCCGCATAGACGAAGACCACTGGTCCCAGAAGCCAATACACCAAGGCTGTGCTCACCAGTTCGAACACGACAATCACCAGTCGGTTGTGGAAGCGATTGTGAATCCATCCCATCGCCAAAGCACCCCAAAGAGCAACGACGAAAGAGAGCAGCACGTTTGGATCGCCCATCGCACACCATAAGGTGATGCTAGGCACAAAGCTCAGCAGATAGCCCGGAAAATCGTGTTTGGCACCATATTGCCGCATCAATCCCCACACCGTCCATTGGATACTCACCAAGAGCAAGGCGATGATGATGCCGCCCACGGCTGGCATGTAATAGAACTGAACGAGGAACTCGCTCAGATAGTCGGCAAGACCACCTGGCAGCATGATACGCTCCAAGAAATAATTAGTATCAAAGAGAAACATCTGGTATTGCTCTTGAAAGCACAGACCGCCCACATAGGGAACAGCCCAAAACACGGCTATAGCCACACCGAAGAGCAGAGACAACAGAGGTTTCCAAAATGAAGATAGGTTTTGTTTCATACTATATCATTGTTAGTTACCACAAAAGTACAAATATTATTTGTAACCGCCAAACTTTTCGTCCACTATTCCGCATTTTTACAAGAAAGTACAAGAGATAAGCAAGAAAGTACACGAAAGCCCTTCACCCTTCACATTTCCCATGTAATCATCTGAATATCAACCGATTTAGATAGTGAAGGGTTAAATCTCACCCTTCACCTACCCTTCACCACCCTTCACCTTTTCCATAAAAGGGTAGCCATCTCGCAATACTCATTTCCGAAAAGGGTGAAGGGTGGTGAAGGGTGGATGAAGGGCCAAACGCCACCCTTCACCACGCAACAGATTACAAATCAATACATTACCTCAAAAAGGTGAAGGGTGAAGGATAAATGGGAGTAGAGCCTAAACAGCAAACAAGAGCTTAGCGATGCAACATCCCATTGTCAACTCTGTGCTGAAGCTTAGAAAGATTTCTGCCTCGCCAAGGCAAACTTTTGCCCCAGTCAGGGCAATATTTTGCCTCGGCGAGGCAAAAATTGAGGTAACGCTTCATTTGAAATAAGACTAAGCCCCGACTGTATCACTACAGCCGAGGCTCTGCCTTATTTATATTATAATCACAACGATTATCTAATTATTCCTTTGCTTTCTTCTTGAAAACAAAGAACCATGCACAACCATTCTCAGGCATCTCAGCCGCTGTCAGGACAAGTTCATCATCTGATGCTACCAAAACATAATACTTTTGGAAAGCTGCATCACTAGCATTTACATTGACACCCATAGGGATAACAAACTTATCATTTGTTACGGTTGGGAACGAGATGGTACCTTTATCCCAAGCTGCATCCTTATGCTCAAGCACATTCACCTTGATTGGGAGTGTAGTACCATCGCCATTCGTTGCAGTCTTTGCATTGGTATCAATGGTAAAGTAAGCATGGGTACCATTACGGTCAGCACCGCCAGCCTTACCACTGCCTTGACCTTCGATGTCAGTGTAAGAAACTCCCCACCATTGAGGACCGTTACCGCTACCAAATGGACCATTACCCCAAACACTTGAAGCCTTTCCGTTCCATTCCCATGTGGTTGTACCATCACCACCTTCGCCTCCGGCAAGGTATTCAAGAAGTTCTGGCTTAGTTGTCAATTCCTCAACTACGAATGAACCTGCATTGTAAGTTGCTTCTGAGCCATCAGCTTTCGTATAAGTCAAATTAATGGTATAAGTACCTTCCTCAACAACCATCAACTTGTCATCATTAGCTGTAGCTGTACCAGCAGCCTCATCAGTACCTTCCTTGGTAATAGACCAATCAGAAAGTACTCCATTAGCATTTTCTACAGTAAACACATTACCTTTCTTGCCATCCTTAACTTCCTGAGTAACCTTTACTTTGGCTGCATCAAAAGCAGTGCCAAACTGAACAGGTTGTCCTTTGAAACTTGCAGAAGTTGACTTGTAATTACCCTCAGTTCCATCAACACTAAGTCTATTCATCAACTCGCTAGAAAGATAAGTAATCTCATCTACATTGACGCTGAAATCCTTAGTAAAATCCACAGCAATATTCTTGCAATGCAAGTTCACTGTATTGGCACCCAACTTAGTAACATAAATCGTATCATACGCCTGAGAAGAAGTCACAGCACCCTCAGCCAACTGGTCAGCAGACCACTGACTCGTAATTGGTGAATGATTTTCAATAACGATGCGATTTGAATTCTTACCATTCACGACAACTGGTGTCACTTTTGCTTCTACGCTTTCAGCTGTTACATTCTCCATGAATCCTGTACTTCCAGAGTCAGAAGAAGGATCACAAGAAGTGTAAAGCAATGCCAGCATAGACAAAGCGAAAAATATCTTTTTCATATTCGTTTTCCTTTTTAAAAGTTAATGAATCTATTACTTCCAGCCCTGATATTCTGAATCAGCGCCAGTCCAGCCTTCATTCTGCTTAACAGTACCCATTGCAATCTGAGTCTCTGGCATCTTTTGGAAGCCTGCCGTAGCATTGTAACGAGTAGTATAGCCGCCGTTATGAGGTGTGTTAGTATCAGGCTGACCGCAATAGTATGTATCTACACCATTCTGCTTCTCAAGGGCAGCAGCTGCAATATGCCAACGACGGAGGTCGTTCCAACGAGTTCCCTCACAAGCCAACTCCCAACGACGCTCATTCTGTAATGCCTGAAGAGAATATGCTGCAATTGGGTCCAATCCCGCACGCTTGCGAACTTCATTGATGCCTGCAGCATCTTCTTTCAGCTCGCTTTGCATCAACAAGACATCAGCAAAACGGATGATAACCAAATCATGGATATTATTCAACTGCATGTTCTCTTTTCCTGGAGTATCCCAGTTACCAGGATACATCACATTCTCAAAGGTACAAGAATAACCATCTTTCAAATCGGCATTTTTACAAGTAATAGGAGCCCATTTCTTTGCATAGTAGTCAGTTTCCTGTACAAAGTCAGCCCAACCACCTTTCTTATAAGTCTTAACGCCTCGCCAATCCTGCACAGTTGCATCACGACGAGCATCCTTAGGCTCTGCTGTTGCCCAATCTTTCACCAAATTAGGAGCAACTGGACCAGCACCCCAACCTTGTCCAAATGGGAATGTATTGCCATAAGCCTGACCGCCACGAACACCGAAGTGAAGTGCATAACCATTAGCATAACCTATAGTGGTATTCCAAGAAGCGAACTTATTAAACTTGATAGCAAACAAGGTTTCTGGGTTAGTAGCTCCATCATCCTCTGCCCACTTAAAGTCCTTACCAGTCGTATAGCTATAGTCATTTACCGTGCATCTGTTGGTATATGCCCAAAGATTCTGATATTTGTCAACCAAGCTATGACCTGAATTTGCCACACAATCATCAATAGCCGCAACAACTTCATCCTTGGTCATTGTAGAACCATCAGCAAGCTCTACTGATGTCAACGGACTATAATTTGTGCTAGTAAGATCTGAAAGACTTGTTCCATTACAGAAGAAACCTGTGTAGAACAACCACGCACGACCTAACAAAGCCTCAGCTGCATACTTATCAACATGAGCATCGGTACTTCTATTCTTGCTAGCATCATCCTTATCAACTGTCAGCAAAGAAATCGCATCACGAAGGTCTAACAAGATTTGCTTCCAAGGGTCAGTAATATCCCCCTGAGTAATAGCCTCTGATCCAGGTTTTAAACGTACAGGTACATTGCCGTACATAGAAGCCAACTCATAATAGTAGAAAGCACGGAGGAACTTAGCCTGTCCCATCAATGAGTTCTTTGTAGCCTCTTCCATAGCTGTATTAGGAAGAGCCTCTATCAAGGTATTGGCACGGTTGATACCCTTGTAACGAGCTTCATAGAACACATTGGTCATATCAGCGTTATAGTTGCAAAGCAAATCCTCTGCCTGCATCAACTTATCGTTGACACCACCACCGCCAAGCATATCATCACTGGCAAGCTGTGCATAATACAAGAAACTCATCTGAGGATTAGCACATACCTCATTCAGATTCTGGTAAACACCAGCCAAGACTGCATTACCATCTTCCTTGCTTACAGGAAAATCGGTGGTAGACAACTCACCCACATTCTGTACATCATCGATGCCGCAGGATGCAAAGCTAAGTGCTACCATGGCAGAAGCCAAAAATATATTTAATTTCTTCATTGTAAATTCAATTTTAGATTAGAACTTAATATTTACACCAACCATATAGGTACGAGGCTGAGGATAGTTACCTACATCAACTCCTGTTACCCAAGAATCAGAGCCAATAGCTGTACCATTCTCTGGATCCATTCCCTTATAACCTGTGATAGTAAAGAGGTTCTGGGCTGTGAAATAGAGACGAAGCTGCTGGAATGGGCTAGTCTTCCAAATCTTGGTGAAGTCGTAACCAACTGTCAAGTTCTGAAGACGGAAATAGCTAGCATTCTCAATGTAAATATCAGAGATGGTTTGCCAGTTAGGACCAGCATTCATGTGGGCAAGCAAAGGATACTTGTTGGATGTTCCTTCTCCATGCCAGTAATCGAACACCTCTGTGGTAAAGTTCTCAAACTCACCATCAGTAAACTTACGATAAGAACGAGCTACCTGCTGACCGAATGCGCCATAACCAGTAACAGAGAGGTCGAATCCCTTGTAAGATGCACCGAGGGTAATACCCATGGTAACATCAGGCTGTGGTGAACCGATCTCTGTCTTATCATCGTCGTTGATGACACCATCGCCATTGACATCCACAAACTTCAAGTCACCAGGTTTGATACCTGTGCCTTGCTTAGAGTTCTCTGCCTTACCATCGCAGTTCTTGTCGAGGTATGCTTGAACATCAGCAGCGTTCTGCATCACACCCTCTGTCTTATAGCCCCAGAAATAGCCGATAGGGTGTCCTTCCTCAAAGCGAGCCATGTAACCAGTGTTCTGAGCCAAGAGGTCACTACCACCATTGTTGTATTTTCTATTAGAGTTGACCTTGGTCACCTCATTGTGGTTGTAAGCCATGTTCCAACCAACATTATACTGGAAATCCTTACCAATCTTATCATTCCAAGTCAGTGCCAACTCAACACCCTTGTTCTCAACAGTACCTGCGTTCTTCATTTGGGTAGAGAAACCTGTTGTGGCATCAACTGGCACAGCAACCAACAAGTCCTTGGTCTTCTTGTCATACCAATCTGCAGTCAAGCCCAAGCGACCATTCAAGAAACGAGCATCGATACCAATGTTCAACTGCTCAGAAGTTTCCCAAGTCAAATCAGCATTTGGCAAACGCGATGGAGAGGCACCAGATGTATATTGGTCAGGGTTGCCATTGAATGTATAGATGCTACCTGCATCAAAAGCGAAGGCACCTTGCCACTGGAAGTTATCAATAGTCTGTGCATTACCGTTCTGACCCCAGCCAGCACGTAACTTCAAGAAATCGAGCCAAGAAGCGGTCTTAGCCATAAATTTCTCGTTAGAGATTACCCAACCTGCAGATACAGAAGGGAAATAACCCCAACGCTTGCCTGGAGCAAACTTTGAGTTACCATCGGCACGAATGATTGCAGAAAGCATGTACTTCTCATCATAGTTGTAATTTACACGACCGAAGTAAGACATACTGCGTGTATCATCGCAAGGTGTACCTGTAACAGCTGCAGCATTATTATTCTTCATATAGCTCATGTAAGCATGAGTCATATCACCGAAGATTGAGTTTGATGAAGTTGCATTCAATGAGAAGCCGAAATCAGGACGGCTCTCGCCATACTCTGTACCTACCAAGATATCGAAGTTGTGCTTCTTATTCAAGTCAAACTTATAGTTCAAAGTATTGGTTGTGCTCCATCCCCAGCTAGTACCAATCTGGTTGGTTGCCTTATCCTCTGTACGGAAATTATCCGCATTGGTAGTATTGGCAGAGAATTTAGGAAGGAAAGTACGCCATGTCCATGTATTCTGGTTATAGTTCAGCTGACCACGATATACTAAGTTCTTGATTGGCTGAATCTCCAAGTATCCTGTAGCATGCAAATTCTGGTTGATGCTCTTATTGTGACCAGACTGCTGGTTGAGCATCTTATAGATTGGGTTTACAGAATAAGAGTTATAGTTATCAACCCAACTCTTCAAATCAGAAGAATTTGTGTAACCACCATCCGCATTGTACATAGGGATACAAGGGTTGGCACGGAGCATGTTGGAAAGTTCATTGCTATACTGGTTGCCTATCTGGATACCTTGGTTCTGCTTGTGCTGATAGTAAACATTCTCACCAATCTTCACAACATCCAAGCCCTTGTCATTACGATAGATGACATGTTCTGAGTTGATACGGAAGGTGAAACGACGATAGTCTGACTTCACGACATTGCCGAACACACCATCTTGATACTGATAGCCTGCACCCATAGAGAAGGTAGAGCGGTCGGTACCACCTGTTACGTTCAAAGCGTGGCTTGTGGTAACGGCATTCTTGTTGCGGATAGCCTCTACCCAATTGGTACCCTCGTTAGAACCATCCATATAAGAGTTGTAGAGGTCTTCGCCCATGATGCTCTTCCAGTCGTAGCCACTCTCGCCACTGTTGAAGCGCACCTGATCCATCACCTCCATATACTGCTTGGCATTCAACATCTTAGGCATACGATATACATTTGCCCAACCTACGTTGGCATCGTATGTTACCTGTACCTTACCCTGCTTACCCTGCTTGGTTGTTACCAAGATAACACCATTGGCTGCGGCAGAACCGTAGATGGCACAAGAAGCGGCATCCTTCAAGACGTCGATACGCTCGATATCGGCAGGGTTCAAGTTGTTGATGTCGCCTGCTACACCATCGATGATATAAAGAGGAGCTGTGTTACCATTGGTACCAGCACCACGAATAGAAATCTTAAATCCATCACCTGGCTGACCTGAAGCTGCCTGGATGTTAACACCAGGAGTCTGGCTCTGCAAGGCACCGAGCACCTGGGTTGTGTTCATCTTCTGAATATCGTCACCCTTTACCTCAATGGTAGAACCTGTGACGAGTTTCTTCTTCTGAACACCATAACCTACGACCACGACCTCATCGAGGGTCTTGTCGTCGGTCTTCATTGTTACGTTAAGTTTAGACTGGTTACCAACAGCGATTTCCTGCTTCTGATAACCAATATAGGTAATCACAATAGTAGCGCCTGGCTTCACGCTCAAGGTAAAGTTACCATCCAAGTCGGTAACAGTACCATTGCTAGGGTTGCCTTTCTCTACTACACTCGCACCGATAATAGGACCATCAGCGTCGACTACATTACCGGACACTTTCTTGGCTTGTTGAACTGAGTTGACAGTCTGGGATGGGGAGGTTGCCAATGCCTGAGTAGAATAACTCATGCCTAAAGCTACCAGCGCACCACAAAGCAGCATTGATTTACTTAAGTTTAGATTCATACTTTAGTACTTTCTAGGTTTAATAGAATAAAACGTTTGTTGACTTGGCTAAGTTCTCTTAGTCACTCATGGTGTTTCCGTCACACCTACCAGATGTGAGGAGACAGGGTAATTTTAAGCTGAATTCAAATTCATAGGTCTTATATTTTTATGTTTATATTTTTTAGTTGCTTGTTTACGTTGTGATTACTGTACTAGGCTCATCATCTTATTAGTGGTAATGTTTTGTACATGTTTCACGGTTGCAAAGATACATCGCTTTTTCGAGAAACACCGATACTATTTTGCTGAATTCATAGCTTTTTTTGATGATAGGTTACTTTTTTTAATAAATTCCGATAAATACTTAAGATTTGTTAGCATTCTGTGTTTTTCGTACACTTATTATTTCGGCATTATTTTGCTCAATTGAGCAAAAAAGTATTACCTTGCCGTTAGTAGACGGCAAGGTAATTACGTACTGGGTTGGCATACATCGTTAAAATTCGCTCTCTTAAGTAAGCCTCATCCTTGTTTGGAAGGTCAATTTTCGCAAGTTGTCCTGCCACATACTTCTCAAACTTGCCCTTGTCTTCTGGGGTGTAATGGTCGGCATGGGATATGGTTCCTTCCAAGAGATCGAGTGCCACATAGTTGCCAGGATAGAGACGATAGTTGGCATGAATCTCGTGGTCGATGTGGGCTGCCACCTTATTATATAGTTCCGACTTCGGAAGATCCGCATCGAGCGTGTCGAGATATTCGTCAAGGCATGGGGCTGCATGATAGTGTACATGTCCCTTGTAGCCAAAGATACCGGTCTGCATGCTCACGAGATCATCGGTTGGTCCCTTCTTCCAACCTTCCACATCTCGCTTCAGCTGATACTCACGAGCCTTGAGGAAGTCGCATGGATCGTACTCGTAACTGATAGACAATGGAACGAGATGCAGTTGCTTCAATCTTTCGGCGATACTACCCTCACCTCCCATCGACATCATCTGGAGGATACCTTTCTGGGTTCGATCGTCGCTATCCTTCGCCCTACCCTCTCGCTGGGCTATCCAGATGTTTTCCTTCTTCTCCTTGATGGCGAAATGCATATAGTCGGAAAGGCGCTTGCTTGCCTTCAGCATCTCTCGCATGCCCAAGGCACGCTCTACGATGAAAGCTTTGTTGACACGCACCAAGTCCTTGACCCAAGGAAGAGACAAGAGGTTGTCGCCGATGGCTATCTCGCAAGTGGTTTTGAACTTGTTGTCCACCAAGAGCACATCGAGAATGGCAGAGTCGAGCACGATGTCACGGTGATTGCTGATGAAAGTATAGTTGCGAGTGTTGTCGATTGCCGAGCAATCCATCTCACAGCCCGTGGCTGCCTTCTTCAGAATGCCATGCACGAAATCGTAGGCAAAAGCCAACTGGAAGTCGAGATTGGTCTTGCAAGCCTTCAACTTCTGGGCTATCATCTCGAAAGGTACCTGTGGATAAAGATAAGCAAGCACTTGCTTAAACTGATCGTTTGAAAGCAAACGGTCGAACACCTCGGGAAGGTCTTCCGGCTCCCAAGGGCGAATGGTATCAAATTCTTGAGGAATCTTCATAGTTATGTCTTTTTTGGGGGGTAAGGAGTCAAGAAGTTAAGGAGTCAAGACAATAACATGGGTAATGCCCATAAGTAATATTAAACATATGTCTTAACTCCTTTAACTCCTTAACTTCTCATTTATTTTTTTAGAATTGATTCTCTACGATGTCGCTGAGCACCTCCTTGATGTCGAGGCCAGCAGCACGAACCTGCTGAGGTATGAAGCTAGTTGGGGTCATACCTGGTGTAGTGTTGATTTCCAACATGTTCACCTTGTCCTTGCCATTCTCATCCTTGGTAATGATGTAGTCGATACGGATGATACCGTTGGCATGGAGGATGTCGTAGATGCGAGAAGTGGTCTTGGCAACCTCAGCTGCGGTCTCTGGAGCGAGACGGGCTGGAGTGATTTCCTGCACCTGACCATTGTACTTAGCATCATAGTCGAAGAACTCGTTCTTGGTAACCACCTCGGTAGCTGGGAACACCACGCTCTTCTCACGAGTCTTGTAGATGCCCTGTGAGATCTCGGTTCCCTGCATATAAGCCTCAACCATCGCCTCCTCAGCCTCCATGAAAGCCACACGAAGGGCTGGAGCCAACTGGTCGGCGTTCTTCACCTTGCTCACACCGAAGCTACTGCCATCGGCAGCTGGCTTCACGAAGCAAGGCATGCCTAAACGCTTGGCGATAGCTTCCTCGTCATACTGTTCGCCACGACGAAGCAAGATGCTGTCTGCCACATTGATGCCGAAACCACGGAGATAATTGTTGAGCACATACTTGTCGAAGGTCATTGCCTCAACGAGCACACCGCTGGTAGAGTAAGGCAAGTGGATGAGGTCGAAGTAACCCTGCATCACACCGTTCTCACCAGGCTGTCCGTGGATGGTGATGTAAGCATAGTCGAAATACTGACGTTTGCCATTCATCACAAAAGAAAAGTCATTCTTGTCGATGTCGGCAGTCTCGCCGTTATCGAAAGCTACATGCCAGTCGGTGCCCTTCACATCGACGAGGTAGATGTTATAGCGCTCTTTGTCGAAGAAAGAGTACAAACCCTGACCTGAGCGCAATGATACGTCGTGCTCAGAAGAATCGCCACCGCATACGATGGCTATCGTTCTCTTGCTATTTTCCATAATTACTATCTGTTTTTAATTTCTTGTTCGTTTTATGATACAAGGCAGGACATCACGTTTTCCTTTATTGTATCTTAGAAAGTTCACGTGAGACTTACTGCACCCTGAAAGTATCTTGGGTGGTGCCGGCGATGAAGCTGCGCCACTTCTCTATCAACTGTCGGAAATCATCCGGCCACTCACTATCGAAGTCCATCTGTTGCTTGGTGGTAGGATGCACAAAGCCTAGGGTCTTGGCATGGAGTGCCTGACGAGGACAAACCTTGAAGCAATTCTGGATGAAAGCCTTGTAACTGCTGCTACGCTGGCCTCTCAGGATCTCTGCTCCACCATAGGTCTCATCCATGAAGAGCGGATGACCGATGTGCTTCATGTGGGCACGAATCTGATGGGTACGACCAGTCTCCAAGATACATTGCACCAAAGTGGTGTAACCGAAGCGTTCCAACACCCTATAGTGGGTAACCGCACTCTTGCCGATACCACTATCTGGGTCGAACACCTTCATGCGAAGGCGATTCTTTGGGTCTCTTCCGATATTACCTTCGATTCGCCCCTCGTCTTCCACGATGTTACCCCACACCAATGCGTTGTAACTGCGATGGGTGGTCTTGTGGAAGAACTGTCTGCTAAGTGCCGTCTTGGCATCTGGAGTCTTCGCCACCACAAGCAAGCCCGAAGTATCCTTGTCGATACGATGCACCAAGCCAACTTCAGGGTCATTGGCATCAAACTCCGGCAAATCTCTTAAATGCCAAGCTACTGCCTGAATAAGCGTTCCATGAAAATTGCCAGCACCTGGGTGAACCACCATTCCAGCCGCCTTGTTGACCACCATCAGTTGGTCGTCCTCATACACCACATTGATGGGAATTTCCTCAGGTTTGATGGTTGTCTCGTGGCGTGGACGGTCGAGCATCAATGTTACGATGTCGTTAGGGCGTACCTTGTAATTGCTCTTCACCGCCTTGCCGTTCACATGGATAAAGCCGGCATCGGCAGCCTGCTGGATACGGTTACGACTCTGGTAAGCCATCTTATCGGCCAAGTACTTGTCGATGCGTACAGGGTCTTGGTTGGCATCCACCTGCACCTTCCAATGTTCGTAGAGTTCACCATCAGCAGATTCACCAAGAGAATTCTGACTATCCCCATCAAGTTCCTCTATGTCTCCTGCATCATCAAAACCGAAGTCATCTTCTACAGGAGCATATACCTTATTATATATATAAGAAAAAACATTCATTCCGTCTAAGCATTTGAATTCTTCACTCTTCGTTCTTCACTCCTCACTTACTTATTCCACTACTTCATTTTGGTTATGAGTATGAGATGGTGTCGTTGGCTCAGTATTCTCGGTACCAGGAACCACCTCGAAGTTGTCCACATCGCCACCGCTTTCGGTGCCGTCGCCCTCACCTTCCATCACATCGTCGTTGCCATGATATACTGGGTCAACCATGTCGATGGAATCAGAAGTATCTCGTTTACCGTTGCCCACTTGGATGACAAGCACATCATCTACCGACACCTTGTCGCCGGCAACTACATGCCGTCCTTTCACGAGGATGCCGTAAACCCAGTCTTCCTCGCCCGGCACATACTGCGGTGTACCCAGCTTGAAACCCATCGCCGTGAGTTTTGCCATCGCCTCACGCAACGAACAGTTGTCGATGACATCAGGGATGGTGATGCGAGGAGAATGGTCGGAGTTGATAGTCACGTAAATGACATGTCCCGACTTAACCATCTCGCCAAAGGCAGGTGTCTGCTCCAAGATCACATCAGGAGGGAGCGAACGCACATATCCCGTATCCGTCACCACGATGTCCAGTCCCGCATCATCAAGGATACGAGTGGCATCATCGATATTCTTGTAACGGATGTCAGGCACACGGATGGCCTCACCATGATGGGTATAGATGTCGATGCCAAACTTGACACCGACACAGAGCAGCACGACGACCAAGACCATGGCCCCGAGGTTGCTCCAAAGATACTTACTCTTAAACTTATTTATAAACTCAGATGAAGTCATACTTTTA